>Ga0326597_10000488_pt1 | contig 70601 bp, 56 predicted proteins | sample RVTome_12_FD_203789 | JGI IMG/M metagenome (GOLD analysis project Ga0326597, IMG submission 203789) | Soil microbial communities from uranium-contaminated site in the Upper Colorado River Basin, Wyoming, United States - RVT100D185 | ecosystem: Environmental > Terrestrial > Soil > Contaminated >...
TCAAGGCACAACGTTCGGCCGGCGGAGTCGTAGGTCAGACCCGACCCGGTTCTGCAACCCTCGCAGATCCATGCACACCCTCGCAGCGGAGTCGGTCGGCGTCGACCACGTAGGCCTCGGCATGGACTACTGGCACGGCGTCACCCCGTACATGTCCGAGCAGGAGCAGCTGCGGCTGCGCGAGCAGGACAACCACACCTGGCGGCCCGGCGACATCCCCTACGGCGCCTGGTCCTACGCGCCAGGGATCGAGACCCCGGCCGGGATGCGCAACCTCACCGCGGCTTTCCTCCGGCACGGCTTCACACCGGACGAGACCCGCCAGATCCTGGGCGAGAACTTCCTCCGCGTCTTCGATCAGGTCTGGCGCACCTGACGGACCCGAACACCACCGCTGCCCGTCGTGGCTGGCTGACGAAGGAGACAACCCATGGCCCGAGGCCCGAGCGGCGACTGGGCACGGCGGTACCCGCCCCTGGCGGGGTCGCTGATCGCGGTGGTCGTGGCCGTGCTGGTGTTGCCCTCTGCACTGAACGTGCCGCAGTCCAACCCCACGCAGACGCTCGAGTTTGCCCCCGTGCCGCCCGAGGACGACGCACCGCCGCCGCCGGACAGCGGCAACGTGGAGTCGCTGAGCCTGGGCAGCAGTTCGACTGCGCCGGCGGGTGACGCGAGCGGTGATGGTCCGGGTCTGCCGCCCCCTCCTCCGCCGCCGCCTGGTCTGGGGACGCGGCCGGTGACGAAGCGGTGTGTCGGCAACCCGCCGCGCCAGAGCGAGGACCCGCTGTCGCCACCATGCGTGGCGCACTTCGAGGGTGACAACGGCGGGGCGACCTATTCCGGGGTCACGGCCGATGAGGTCGTCATCGTCGTCTACATGGACGACATCGGCATCGCGACGAGCAGCCGGGGGAGCGAGAACGCGCCACCCCATGGCCTGGTCGACCTGGCAGTGCCGCCGGAGGGTGAAGAGTTTGTCAAGAACCGGGTGTTGCGTGCAGCCCAGACCTACTTCAACCACCGCTTCCAGACCTACAACCGGTTCGTGCACTTCTATGCGTATTACGGCCGGCCGGACGCGACGCCGGAGACGCGCCGGGCCGAGGCAGAGCAGCTGATCGCGGAGCTGGATCCGTTCGCCGTCGTGTCCTATCCGGAGCGCTACGCCAAGGAGTATGCGACCGCCCTCGCACGCTCCGGCGTCGTCAACTTCATGGGTCGCGACATCTACAACTACGAGGGGCGGGCGGGCTACACGGAGGATCTGTACCGCCAGTTCCCGGGACTGATCTGGAGCTTCGACCCGTCGATCAACCAACGTGCCGAGCTGTTCTCCAGCTACGTGTGTTCGAAGGTCGTCCCGTTCCCGGTCAGCTTCTCCGGCAATCCAGGGGAGAATGGCCAGCCTCGGAGCCTCGCCTTCCTCGCCAACCAGGCTCCCGAATTCAGCGAAGTCACCCAGTACGCCCAACTGATTCACGAGGGCCTGGACGACTGCGGGGCCGTTTTCACCAGGGAACTCGGCTTCAACAGCAGCGGAAAAGCGGTCTGTGGCGAGAACTATCAGAACGCGGCGTCAAACATGGCCCAGCTCCGACAGGACGGGATCACCACGATCGTCTGGGGGGGCGGCATCGACGTCTGCCAGTCGACGGCCGCCGGTGCGGTCCAGTATCGCCCGGAGTGGGTGATACCCGGCGACACCGTGATGGATGCGAACATCTACGCACGAACACACGAGCCCAGCGTGCACCAGTTCGCGCGGACAGTCTCCAGCTACCCCAGGGGCGGGCAACTCGAGGACAGCCAATGTTTCGAGGCTGCGCGCGAGGGCGACCCGGCCATGCCGGTCGCGGACACGCGATTCTTCTGCGGGCACTACGCGGACCTTCGCCAGCTGTTCACGGGAATTCAGGTCGCCGGCCCGCGACTGTCGCCAGAGGCCATGAACCTTGGGTTCCACGCGATCCCACGGCTCCCGAGTGACGAGCCGGCCCATGAGGCCTGCTTCTATCTCACAGACGACTACTCATGCGTCAAGGACGCGCAGGTCAGCTGGTGGGATCCCGCTGCCCGCCCGCCCGGGCGCAGCGAGGCCGGCTGCTGGCGGCTGATGGAGGACGGTCAGCGCTACCTGGCGGGCCAGTGGCCCCAGGGCGACGTCGAGGAGCAGCGCGACATCGCCAACGACCCCTGCAACAACCTCAACGGCGTGGAGCTCAGCTGATCGGACGCCAACTCGTGGCCGATCGGGTCAGACCAGGACGATTCTCATGACAATGAACACCCTCGTCAGGGACAGCGCCATCACCACGGTGGCGCGGACCGTCGATGCGGCCATGGGTGAACTGGTGGCGCTCAGCCACCGCGTGCACGGCTACGCCGAGATCGCCTTCGAGGAGGAACGCAGTGCACGCGACGTGTCGGAGCAGCTCAGCGCCCACGGCTTCGAGGTCGAGTCGGGCGTGGGTGGCCTCTCGACAGCCTTCGTCGCCTCGACCGGCATGGGCAGCCTGACCGTCGCATTGTGTGCCGAGTACGACGCGTTGCCTGGCCTCGGTCATGCATGTGGCCACAACGTCATCGCGGCGTCCGCGGTTGGAGCAGCCCTGGCGCTGCAGGCCGTCGCCGATGACCTCGACCTGACCGTCAAGGTCATTGGAACGCCTGCCGAGGAGGGAGGCGGCGGGAAGATCCTGCTCCTGGACGCAGGCGTGTTCGACGGGACCCATGCGGCACTGATGGCACACCCCGCACCCGCCGACTGGCCGGTGATGCCCTGCATCGCCATCGAAGGCTTCGATGCCACGTTCACCGGCCGGGTCGGCTCGGCGCACAAGAGCCAGGGTGACGCCATCAACGCTGGCAACGCCATGACGGTGACACAGGTCGCACTCGCGATGCTCCGCCAGGAACTCGATCCGACATCGAACTTCAACCTCGTCGCGAACGAGGTCGTCGGGACGCCCAGCATGATCCCCGCCGCCGCGTCCGGAGCCCTCTTCATCAAGGCAGGTTCGCTGGAGGCGTTGGAAGGCTTGCGCGAGCGGGTCAGGGACTGCTTCGAAGCCGGTGCTCGCGCGACCGGGGCAAGCCTGACGCTGACCTCGAAGGCGCCCGCCCGCTCCGAGTTCCGGCCCGACCCCGATCTGGTCCGAGCCTGGATGAGGCACGCGCTCCGGTTGGGGCGCACCTTCGAGGCGCTGCCGCGGACCATGGGTTGGTCGGACATCCTGCAGCAGACGGGCGCGACAGACATGGCCAACGTGTCGCATCGGATCCCGTCGATCCACCCCCTGATCAAGATGGAGACGGGCGGCGTCGGGACCCATGATCCGGAATTCGCCAAGTTCGCAGCGAGCCCGGCCGCTGATGCCGTCGTCCGAGATGCCTCCGCACTGCTGGCGTGCACGGTGATCGAAGCGGCCTGTGACGCACCGGTCCGTGAGCGGCTCGTGACCGAGGGTCTCTCGAACGAGGACCCGGATCCCCTGCTGGCGGAGATCATGGCCGGTCAGCCCAACACGTTGATCGGGAAGGCCTGATGGAGATCCGGATCAACGAGGATGGCAAGCTGCTCGACCTCGTCGAGCAGCTTTCCCGGGCGCACCATGTGCCGGGCGTGGCCGCCGCGGTCATTCATGACGGCGCTGCCGACATCGTCGTCCATGGCAGGCCGGACATCTCGCGTGACGAGGCCGTGGAACCGGACACGATCTTCATGGTCGGGTCGACGTCGAAGACGTTCACGGCCACGGCGATGATGGCGCTGGTCGAGCAGGGACTGGTCAGACTCGATGACATGGTTCGGGACCACCTACCGGCATTCGAGGTCGTCGATCCGACCACCCTCGACGTCCTGACGGTCGGGATGCTGTTCGATCACCGTGCCGGGTGGCTGGGCGACGTCGATGGTCAGTTCGGCTGGGGCGACGACGCGCTCGAACGCACCGTGCGCGAGACGGTGGGGTCGGCGCCCCAGTTCGTTCCCGCGGGCACCCAGATGTCGTACAACAACGGGGCGCTGCTGGTTGCCGGGCTGATCATCGAGAAGCTGACTGGGGGCAGCTATGAGGACGCCGTGCGGGAGCTGGTGTTCGAGCCCCTGGGGATGGTCAGCTCGGGGTTCAACCCGTGGGAGGCGTTCAGCCGTCGCGCGGCGCTCGGCCACATGCCGCCAGAGGACGACGAGCCCTTCGGTCGCGTGCTGCGGAGTTACCCGTTTCCCCGCGGGATGAACCCGGCCGGCGGTGCCTTCAGCACCATCCAGGACCAGGTCCGTTACGCCGCCTGGCACCTCGATGGCGGCCTGGCCGACGGGGCCAGCCCTCCGTTGTCGGAGCAGGGGCGCCTGGCCATGCAGCGCCCGCGTGTCGAGGTGCGTTCGGCACTCACGGGCGTTGGTCTGTCCTGGCTGCTGCGTCAGCACGGCGCCGTGCCGCTCGTGGCGCACGGCGGCAACGTCAGCGCGCTGTACCTGTCCACGCTTGTCATGGCGCCGTCGACCGGAACAGCCGTTGCGGTCCTGTCCAACTCCCGCGGCGGCGGTCCCGTCGGGGACGCCGTCGTGGCCTGGGCGCTGGAGGAACGCGCGGGCATCCCCAAACCCGAGCTGCGGGCGGTGCGTGGACTGACCGACGAGCTGGCCGCCGATTACGTCGGTCGGTATGACGCCGGCCAGTGGATCATTGACGTGACTTTCCAGGACGGCAGGCTGTGGTTGCAGAACGGCTTTGCAGACGCCGCCGAGGTGTCCGAGGAATTCCGCAACGCCTTCCTCACACCCGCGTCGCCACATGTGCTGGTCGATGCCGATGTCATCGCCTCCCCGGCCAACCTTGCCGGGACTGCAGGTGACTTCGGACGCGACGAGAAGGGCAGAGTGATTTGGCTGCGGCATGGCCTGAGGCTGGCACCCAGGATCCGCTGACGGTGTGGGTGGGCTCAGGCCGACACGAACGCCTCGTGTGGGTCGAGGCACCCGAAATCCAGTTCGCGCAACCGGCTCATGCAGTCACCCACATCGCGCCGCTGCTTGACGGCGGACGTGACCAGCGGACCGGCTTCGGGATGGCCCAGCAGGATCGCTCCGACCAGCAGTCCGTCCGCTGTCACCACCAGCTTGGCGTAGGTCTGGGCCGTCGGGTCCTCGTGGACGATCACCTCGTCGCCGTCCTCGACGACGATGCGTCCCATCGAGACCAGATCGACCCCGGCAACCTTCAGCATCGTGACCGCAACCGTGCCCGTATATGACTCTGTCGCCTGCGGTGGCAGGACTGCGTTTCGCCCGGCGACGCGTGCCTGGTCAACGGCTGCCGGCCAGAGGCCGTGGGTCCGGCCTGCGTGCTGGCACACGTCACCGGCAGCGAGGATGTTCGGATCGCTGGTTCGGCAGTGATCGTCGATCAGGACGCCGTTTTCCACCTCAAGGCCCGCGGCCATGGCCAGGTCAGTGTTGGGCCGGACGCCAGCCGCAACCACAAGGATGTCGGTGCGAAACTCTGCATCCGACGTCAGGACGACGCGCTCGAGGCGTTCGCCGCCATGCGCAGCGACGACCTCCTCGTTGGCGACCACGTGGATCCCCAGTCCCTCGAGGTAGGCCTGGAGCAGGGCCGACGACGCGGCGTCGAGTTGGCGCTGCAGCAGGCCGTCACCGCGCTCGACGACCGTGGTGTCGAGTCCGAGTTTGAACAGGGCGTACGCGGCCTCCAGCCCAAGCAGGCCGCCGCCAGCGACGACCGCCCTGGTAACCCCATGCTGCTGTGCGAAGGAACGGATGCCCATGGCGTCCTCGGCATCGCGCATGACCCAGGTCCCCGGGCAACCCCACCCCTGGATGGGCGGGACGAAGGCGCGGGCCCCCGTCGCCAGGATCAGCCGGTCGTATGCCAGCAACTCTCCAGTGGCGAGCGAGACGGTTCGGGCGTCGCGATCGATCGCTGTCGCCTGGGTGTTGAGCCACAGCGTGATGTTGTGGTCGTCATACCAGCCGTCCGGGTTGAGGTGGAGGCCGTGCATCGCCGAACTGCCGTACACCAGCCTGCTGATCCCCATGCGGTTGTACAGGTGGTGGACCTCGCGGCTGACCAGGTGGATCTCCGTCTCCGGGTGGATCCGTCGGGCGTGGTCGGCGGCGGTCACGCCGGCGATGCCGTTGCCGAGTACGACGACGCGCCGGACTTCGGCGTCGTACTCAGTTGGGGCAGGTGACGGGGCGTCCCGCGCGGGCGCCCTGGATGTGTCCGTCGAGACCGTGACCGGTCCGGTGACCCGCGCCACGCAGGCCATGCGAGCCCCCCCAAGCAGGCCCAGGCGGTCCAGCGTCGAACGCTCGTCGTCGTCCATCTCGGCGAGGTTGTCCGCGCCATGAAGCACGGCCACCGGGTCAGCACCGCACACGCCCATCCGACAGCCGGGCTCGAGGGCAACGCCGGCGCGCTCGGCAACGCGGAGCAGGATCTCGCCTGCGGTCGCGATCGTGCTGGCAGACCCGGGCTCGAACGTCACCTGCGGCCCGTCACCCCCAGCAACTCGGGCCAGGACAGAGGCGCCACCAGCGATGGTGCCCTGCCCGACCGCTTCCTCGGCAAGGAACTCTCGCTCACGCCGCCCGGTCCGAACGAGCCAGATCGCAGCCATCACGCTGACGAGCACGCGCCCGCTCCAGATCACGCCCGGCGCGAGGGACGCGCCGAACAGCAGGTGCAACGCATCGCTGAATAGCGGTAGGCCATAGGCGTAGAACAGCGTGATCCCTGCGGCCCCGAAGGCCGCCGTGAGAACGACCGTGTGCCGGTGCAGCAGAGCGCGCAGGGCGTTGTAGGCCCCCAGGCTCACAAGGAGGGAGACGCCCATCCGGCCGTAGACCGCCGGGCCCCCGATGACCGACGCGTCAGGGATCGTGAAGAACCCGACCACCAGTCCCGGGAACAGCCCGGCGAAGGTCCGGCGAAAGCCGGCGTACTCGTCGTCCTTGTCGTAGAGGTCCGCGAACTGGGCAACTCCGGGGTTGAAGTCATAACAGTTCTTGGTGCAGCCCACGCAGGGCTCGCAGTGGGCGTTTGGGACCGTGACAAGAGGCGTCTGGCCATACAACCGCTGGATCGGCAGCAGCGGACAGATCGAGGAGCACCAGCCGCTCTTGCCCTTGAAGGCAACACCTCCCACGAACGCGGCGGTCAGCACGCTCAGCAGCAGCAGCGCCGACGCCAGCCCCGACGAGTTGAACAGCACCTTCCGGGTCGTCACAAGCACCACGAACATGCCAACGCCAAGCCCGTACTGGTAGCGCTTGAACCAGGCCGGCGGGGCCAGCGCACGGGTGAAGCCCAGCACCCGAGGCGTCTGGTTCGCCGCGGCGAGCGGACAGACATTCCGCCAGATGCCGGGTGCCAGCAACCACACCAGCGGCAGGCTCGGGACCATGACCCCCCACAGCAGTGCGAGGCCTTCAGCGGGCGAGACCAGCAACATCGCGACGACAGCGAGCAGCCCGACGACCGTCGCCCCCCTCGCGACGTACCAGCCGCCTGCCGGCAGCGGCTGCGGCATCTGCGTGTAGTTGGGAAAGACCGGCAGGCGCCGCGTTGACGAGGTCGACACAGCAGGAGAACTCATCCGAGGGCGAGCGTGGTCATGCGCCGCAGCCGCAGCGAACAGATCCGTCCCAGGTCGAACAACAGGTCTCGACCCAGGTCTGGGTGGTGTCCAGCAAAGGCCTCGAAGGCCTCGCGGGTGATGCCGAGCACCACGGTTTCCTCGGCGGCCCGCACGTCTGCGGAGGCCGGGCCGTTGTCGAAGAAGCGCACCTCGCCGACGACGCCCCCCGGGCCAACGGCCGCGATCAGCGGACGACGCCGATTGCCCGAAAGGACCTCGAGCTGGCCCGAAGCCACGATGTACAGGCGCGGGTCGGGCTGGCCCTCCCGCAGGAGGTGGTCACCCTTGATCACTCGGTGCCGTGATGCATGGCCGAGCAGCGCTTCCCATGCGTGGTCGCCCCAGTGCTCCAGCAGGACCAGTGGCTTGCCGGTGTCGCCGGGACTCTCGTAGTCGAAGTAGCTCTCAGCGACCATGGCAACCCCTCGCGCCTGGCCAGACCCTACTGGCGTTGACCGAGGAGAGGTCGGACGTCCATGCCCATCGCGTCGACGGTCGCGTCGTCAGCTGGGCTCGCGTCGTCCCCACCGCGACTGTGCACCGACGCCGAGGAAGACCAGGGACCCGGCCAGGGCAAGCCACGCGAACCAGTCACCGAAGCGGACGTAGAACGTGTCCCCACTGCCGACCTGGACGTCGGCCACCAGCGTCGCTCGGCCGGTGTACTGGTTGACATAGGCGTCGAGAATGCGGCCGTACGGATCGGTGATGGCCGAGTCGAACGCCGAGTCCGCCTTCACCGTCGCCAGCCGCGACTCGATCGAGCGGAAGACGAGATGGGTGTAGTGCTTGTCGGCGATGCCCGGGACATCGTTGGACGACACCGCCAGGATGTTGGCACCGAGCTTGGCGACGTTGCGAGCGGAGTCGAGGAAGTCGAGGTCGAAGCAGATGATGGACCCGAATCGACCGAAGGGTGCGTCGTAGACCAGGTAATCGCCCTGCCGCGCCGAGAAGTCGCCCGCGAACTCGCCGGGGTGGGACTTGCCATAGCTGCCGAGGAACTCGCCATCAGGCGAGAAGGTTGCGACCTCGTTGTAGCGGCCGCCCTCGGTCGGCGACTGCCAGCCGACGGCGAGGTAGATGTTGTGCTCGTCGGCCAGCGCCCGGATGGGCTCGCCCTCGGGGCCTGACGGGTCGAACTTCAGGCCGCCCTCGTACCAGACCACCAGCTCGGCGCCCTGGTTGGCGGCGAACACGGTCTGCTCGATGTTGCGACGAAGCTTCTCCTGCTCGGAGATGCTGATGTCGTCGGCATCGATCTCGCCGGCGAGGACTCGATCGATTCCCTCGATGTCGTACGGGTCGGGCTGGATCGCAGCGACCCGGACCGTGTTCTCGGGCAGCGGGTCGAACACGTCGACGTGGATGTTGTCGAGCAGCGCAAGGCTCAGGACGACCCACCCGACCGTGACCGCGGTGATCACACGACCGTCGCGTCGGGCGGCGGCGCGAGTCAGCGGCGCTCGACCGTCCGGGGGACCGAGTCGTTCGTCCAGTTGGGTCAGGACGACGCGCGCGATCCCGAAGTTGATGAGCAACAGCAGCAGGGTCATCCCATGGATGCCCGTGATGCTGACAGGCTGGAGAATCCCGGGGCGTTCGTAGAGGGCGTAGGGGAGCATCCCCCACGATCCGCCGAAGACCTCGGTCATGTTGGTTCGCACGAACTCGAACGCGACATACGCCAGCGGTGTGCTCAGGACGAACCAGCGATAGCCCGTGCGGCTGTGGAAGCCGCGGCTGCGCCAGGCGATGGCGGCGACGAACAGGGCGATCCAGAGTCCGTAGACGTACAGGTACCAGGCGAGGTCGGCGTTGGACAGCCCCGGTCCCAGGTAGCCCTGGAAGAGGATCCCGACCGGGATCCCGAAGCCCAGACCCGACCAACGCCGTGGCAGGACCCGGTGCTGGGCAACGAGGGCGGGTACGAACCCGATGAAGATCAGCCCTTCGATGTGGTAGCCCTCCATGGACCACACCAACATCAGGCCGGACAGCACCGACAGACCCAGGCCCAGCATCCAGCGCCGCAGGGGCGTGCGCAGGTCAGGCGCCAGTTCGGGGTCGAGCTTCGGCCTGGTCGGCACGCTCGGTTGCTGGGGCCGCCCGCTGGCCGTCGAAGCCGTGGGCGACGCCAGCGCGGTCGGCGCCGTGGAGTCGACTGGATTCATCCCATCCCCTGGTCCGCGATCGTCGTGGGAGTTAATCACGCTTCACACTTGGTGATCAAGGGTTGAGTGTTACTCTCCGTTCACTCGCGCCGGGCAGACGTGAGATCAAGGGGTGGGAACTTGTTGGGGATCGACTTCGCCAAGGAAGCCTTGGCCCTGGGCGTGCTGACGGGCATGGTCCATGGGCTGATGGCGGTCGGGTTGGTCCTGATCTATCGCAGCAATCGCGTGATCAACTTCGCACACGGCCAGATCGGCGCCTTCGCGGCGGCGGTCTTCGGCGCCCTGGTCAGCCAGGGAGAACTGCACTACTGGATCGCCTTCCCGGTCGCGATCGGCCTGGGCGCCTCGCTCGGTGCGGGGTCCGAATTCCTGGTGGTGCGGCGCCTGAGCAAGGCGCCCAAGATCATGAGCGCCGTCGCGACGATCGCGCTGAGCCAGCTGCTGGTGCCCTTCACGCTGCTGGTCAACATCGGAGCCAGTGCCGGGAGCCAGTTCCCGCTCCCGCGGTGGATGCCGGAACGGTTCTTCGGTGCCCTCTTCGTTCACGGCGCCTACTTCGCCATCCTGATCTTCACACCGCTGATCGTCCTGGGACTCACGATCTTCCTCAAGCGGTCGCGCTATGGCCTGGGCATTCGCGCTGCTGCCTCAAACTCCGATGCGGCCCGGCTTGCCGCGGTCTCGTCCAACCGGATGTCGACGATCGCCTGGGCGATCGCCGGCGCGGTCTCGGCCTATACGGCGATCCTGTTGTTCCCGAGCCAGAGTTTCATCGACGCCGAGGTCCTCGGTCCGGCGCTGTTGCTGCGCGCCCTGACCGCGGCCGTTCTTGCCCGGATGACCAGCCTGCCGATCGCGCTCGCAGGCGGGATCGGTGTGGGGCTGCTCGAGAACATCGTCCTGTGGAATTTCCCACGCGCCGGTGGATCGGTCAGCGCCATCCTCTTTGCGGTCATCCTCGTCGGACTTCTGCTGCAGACGCGCAAGGGCGGACGCGAACGCGAGGGCGCAAGCTGGGCGGCGGTCCAGGCCTGGGAACCGCTGCCCGAGGCCTTGCGCTCGCTGGCATCGGTTCGTCGCCTGGGCAAGACCGTCGCCGCCGTCGCGCTCGTGATCGCGATGCTCGTCCCGGTGTTCGCCACCAACGCGCTGTCGATCATCTTCGTCGGGACCTTGTCCTACATGGTCGTCGGGCTCTCGCTGGGTGTGGCGACCGGACTAGGCGGGCAACTGTCCCTCGGTCAGTTCGCGATCGCTGGCGTGGGTGCTGCCGCCAGCTATCACGTGTCGCTGGTCGCCGGTGTGCCCATCGGCATGCTCTTCGCCGGTCTGGCCGGTGCCGGGATTTCGCTGCTGATCGGCATTCCCGCCCTGCGCATCCGCGGTCTGATGCTCACGGTCGCAACCCTGGGATTCGCCCTTGCGGCACAGGACTGGCTGTTCGACCAGTCCTGGATGATGGGCGACGTGGAGAACGTGGGGCGTCCGATCCTGCCCGTCGTCGGCCCGCTCGACGGCGGCAAGGAGTACTACCTCTGGGCGCTGTTCACGGCGGTCCTGGTGTTCCTCCTTGCCCGCAATGTCTGGCGTGGGGGCATCGGCCGCAGGATGCGCGCAGCCCGTGACAACGAGGATGCTCTTCGGGCGTTCACCGTCTCGGCGACCAGGGTCAAGCTCGAGGGCTTTGCGATCGCCGGCTTCATCGCCGGGGTTGGCGGAGCCATCTACGGGCACAGCCTGGCTCCCGCCGGGATCACCGCCGAGGCCTTCCTGGTCATCGCCAGCTTCGAGATCGCCATCGTGGCGGTGCTCGGCGGCCTCGGCGTGCTTGTTGGTCCGCTCCTGGGTGCCCTCTACGTCCACGGGGCACGTGAACTCCCGCTGGACAACGCCGCCCTGGTCGCCAGCTCGCTGGGAATCCTGCTGGTGCTCCTGTACTTCCCGGGCGGCATCGCCAGCACGCTGAAACCGTTGCGCAACCGAGTGATCGACTGGTTCGCGCGTCGCGACGGCCTCGACCCGGTCGCCATTCGAGCCGACCTGGCCGACGAGGCCCGGGAAGCAGCCTTCGTCCTGCCGGCCATCAGGGTCGAACAGCGTCGCCCGACCTCAGACGTCCTGCTCGAGGTCCAGGACCTCCACCGCACGTTCGGCGGGATCAAGGCGGTCGCCGGCGTCAGCTTCGACGTCAAGGCGGGCGAGGTGCTGGGGCTGATCGGGCCCAACGGCGCCGGCAAGACCACCACGTTCGAACTGATCAGTGGGTTCACCGCACCGGACGCCGGCCGGGTCCGGTTCGACGCCAAGGACATCACCAACCTCGGGCCCGAGGAGCGCGGCCGCCTGGGCCTGATCCGATCGTTCCAGGACGCGGCACTGTTCCCCACCCTCACCACGCTCGAAGTGGTCATGCTCTCGCTGGAGCGAAGCGATCCCACCCCTTTCGCGCGCTCGCTGCTTGGGTCGACGAAGGTCGAGGCACGCCACGAGGCCAAGGCACGCGAGTACATCGGGGCGATGGGTCTGCACGACTTCCGGAACAAGCAGATCCGCGAGCTGTCCACCGGTACGCGTCGCATCACCGAGCTGGCCTGCCTGATCGCGCTTGAACCACGGCTGCTGCTTCTGGACGAGCCGTCCAGCGGCATTGCGCAGCGGGAGACCGAGGCTCTCGGTGAGCTGCTGGCCGGCCTTCGTCGCGACCTCGACCTGACCATGGTTGTGATCGAGCACGACATCCCGCTGGTGATGGGGCTGTCCGATCGCATCGTCGCGATGGACACGGGCACGGTCCTGGCCGTGGGGTCCCCGCACGAGGTGCGCAACGACCCACGTGTGGTCACGTCCTACCTCGGTGGCGACATCGCCGCGATCGAGCGGTCCGGGGCGACGCCATCCGCAGCAACGCCGTCGCAGCCCGATGGCCACGACGACGATCGCTGCACGGCAGAGACCAGAAGCGGTGCTCGCTGCAGTCGAGCGAGTCAAGAGGCCGGCCTGTGTCGTCAGCATCTCGCACAGGTGGTGCGCCCATGACACGGCATCGGGTGCGCCTCGTGCTGCTGGCCCTGGCAGTGGCCGCCTCGGCCTGTCAGACCGATGGCATGCGCTGGCGCCGGGAGGACGTCATCACCATCACCTCACCCGGGCTGCGCGAAGCCGTCGAGATGCCGGTCCTGGTCACCTGGGAGCCAAGCCCGGATCTGGCCGACCAGATCGCGCAGGATCCTGGCGGGATTCTGTACGGGATCTTCGTCGACCGCGCACCGATCGGGCGCGGCGCTCAGCTTGCCGACGTCGTGGGCCGCAACTGCAGCGGACGGGGTGGATGCATGGACGAGGAGTCGCTGCGGGATCGCGGCATCCACGTCTCCGCGATCCCTCAGCTCCTGCTTGCTGACCTCGATGACCTTCGTCGTCGCGGCGATCCCGATGGCCGCGACGTCCATGCGGTGACCATCGTCGTGTTGCGGCGTGGAGACGACCGTGAGGACGGGGGGCTGGCCCTGGAGCGGGCAGACGAGACTTCGTACCGCGTCGAGTTCGTGGTCGAGCGGGAGGAGGAGGCATGAATTCCGAAGCCCGCCGGTTCCTCACCGGCCCCGCCGAGCGCGGCGGCGTCGGCGAGGCCGTGCGCCGCGGCGGCGCCTACGGCCTGTTCGCCCTGTGCGCCCTGGCTGCGATTCATCAGCTCCAGGTCGTTGCCGTGCTGGCCCTGGGTCCCGAGATCGGCAGCACCCTGGGCGCCGGCGCCGGCACGTTCTCCTTCGCGGTGGCCGCTCACGCGGTTGGCCTCCACCTCGGGATGCTGCGTTTTGCGACGATCGCCGAGTCCCAGCCGATTCGTGCCGCTATCACTGCGCGGTCCGCCGTCATCTGGTCGTTCCTCACCCTGGTCACGTCGTTCGCGTCGAGCGGTTCGGCGGTCATCGCTGCGATGTTCGCCGCCGGTTTCGCGCGCGGCTCCGTAAAGGCCCTGCACCTGCCCCTGTTGATGGACACCTACGACGTGCGAATCCGCGGTCGCCTCTTTGGCATGTGGACAGCCGCCGAGGCATCCGCCATCCCGATTGCTGCTGCGGTCGTGGGGGTCGCATGGTCGACGGGCGGGGCGAGCTGGCGGGGCGTGCTCGTCGTGTGCGGGGTCGTGAGCCTTGGCGTCGTCGCCACGGCGGAGCGGCTGCGCGACCCTGGGTTCGGTGCGCCCGATCACGCACTGTTGCGAGCCGCCGTGGACGGCGGTGCGGATGGGCCAGCGATTGGCGAGGAGACGATCCTCGGTGCGGCCGAGGTACGTCGACGGCTCACGCTCATGCCATCGTTTCGCGCCTTGCTGCTCGCCTACGGGTTGCTCGGTGTCTTCCTGATCCCGTTCAACGCCTTCATGCTGGCCTACCTGGATCGCAGGTTCGGCCTGATCCTGGTCGGTCGTGTGGTCGCCCTTGGCCTGATGTGGATTCCGGCCATCGGTGCGGCGCTGGCCGCCGGACGGTGGCTGGACCGCGAGGCCCCAGGTGACGTCGGCCGTCCGATCGCCATGGCCGCCAAGGCCGTTGCGGTTGCCGGGGCCGCGATCGCCGTTGGTGCACTCGTTGCGGTGCGGCCCATCACCTTCGCGCTGTTCTCCGTGGGCCTGGCCTCGATTGCCGTGGTGTTCCCGTTGGTGCAGCTGCCACTGCTGACCATCATCCAGCCGCGGCAGAGGCCGCAGGCACTGGCCATCCTGCACACGACCATGACGTTGGCCGGCGGACTGGGCGGCCTCGTCATCCTGGGCGGGGTCGACCGACGCATCGGCATCGCCGGCGCGCTGGCCACGTTGATCGTGCCGGCACTGCTTGCGTCGCGAGCGTTGAGCAAGGCCGCGCCGCTGGTCGAGTCGGACCTCGACAACCTTCTGCTCGATGTGGCCGAGGACGAGCGCCTCAAGCGGCATCGGGCGGCGGGGGAGCGGATCCCCCTGCTGCGGTGCCAGGGCATCAACTTCGCCTACGACCAGGTCCAGGTCCTCTTCGACGTCGACTTCACGGTCGATGACGGCGAGATGGTCGCCCTGCTCGGGACCAACGGCGCGGGCAAGTCGACCCTCCTGCGCGTCATCTCCGGCCTCGGCCTGCCGTCGCGTGGATCGCTGCACTTCCGCGGCGAGGAGATCACCTACCTCGACGCCGAGCGGCGTGTCGAGGCGGGCGTGGTCCAGATCCCCGGTGGCCGGGCGGTCTTCCCACCGCTGTCCGTCCTGGAGAATCTGCGCGTCTACGGCTTCGCGTTCGACCGGGACAAGAAGGCGGTCGAGCGGGGCATCGAGGCCACGTTTGGGGCCTTGCCACGTCTGTACGAGCGACGCAATCAGCCTGCTGCGACGCTCTCCGGTGGTGAGCAACAGATGCTGGCCCTGGCGAAGGCCTTCATCCTCCGGCCGCGACTGCTCCTCATCGACGAACTGTCGTTGGGGCTCGCGCCAGTCATCGTCGGCGAGTTGCTGGAGATGGTCAGGCGGATCAACGCCTCGGGTACCGCCGTGGTGCTGGTCGAGCAGTCGGTCAATGTCGCCCTCAGCGTCGTTGACCATGCGTACTTCATGGAACGAGGTCAGATCCGTTTCGACGGCAAGGCGAGTGACCTGCTGGGCCGTCCGGACCTGCTTCGTTCGGTGTTCCTGGAGGGTGCACAGGCGGGGCGCGCGCAGGCGCGCGCAGGCGCGTGACCGCACAGCAGCGGATGTGTTATCTACGATTAACTCAACTTGGGGCGAGGGGAAACGCATGAACTTGCGAGCCTGCTCATTGGTCGCAGCCGCAGCGTTGGCGATGGCTGCTTGCAGCACGACCGCGACGAACTCGAGTGGCGAGGGAAGCGTCGCCGTCGAGGATGGCGTCGGGACGACCGACGGAGGCGGAGGCGGAGGTTCGACCGGCGCACGTGCAGCGACGGCGTCTCCTGACTCGTCGGCCACGGACGGGGCCGGGGGGGTCGTTGATGGATCCAGTGGCGCCGGCGCGGACGGCTCGACGGGCAGTTCCGGCTCCCGTGGTACCGGCTCGGACGGCTCCGACGGCTCGGACGGTTCCAGCGGCTCGGGCGGCTCGACTGGTTCCGGTGGCTCCGGCGGTTCGGGTGGCGCGGGTGGCGCGGGGACGCCGCCTGCCCCCACGGGCGCGAAGCTCGTCCAGGGTTCCGGGCCCGGGTACACCGAGGACGAGATCTACATCGGCATCCAGCTGGTGGAGGACACCGGTCCGGCGTTTGCGGCAGTTGGTGCGGGGGGCGGCAACTCCGTTGCGCCCGACGAAGAGGGCATCGCCGAGACGATGGTCGACTACATCAACGCCACTGGCGGGATGGCGGGTCGCACTCTCGTGCCTGTCTACCACCGAACACAGGTTCTGTCCGGGACCTGGGCCAGCCAGGCCGCTGCCAGCTGTGCCGCCTTCACCCAGGACAACGAGGTGATCGCGGCCGTCACCTCAGCCACGGGTGGCAGCGATTCCCTGTGGGACTGCACGTCACAGCGAGGCGTTCCGGTCGTCGAGCGAAACATCTGGCCGTGGGACGACCCGTACTTCACGGACCGCCCGGACATGCTCTACGTGCCGGGCAAGATGAGCTCGAGCCGATGGATCGACCACTACATCAACGGTCTCGACGACCTCGGCTTCTTCGAGGGTGCGACGCTCGGCGTCCTCTACTTCGACGGCCAGCCGTTCGAGCGGTTGATGGAAGCCAAGTTCCTTCCGGCCCTCGAGCGTGTCGGGTTCGACGACCCGGAGGTCGCGGCCATCACCCGTCCACCGAGTGTGGGTGACTTCGGCAACATGTCGGCTGAGATCAACAACGCGTTGGTGCGGTTCCGTTCCTCGGGCGTCACGCACATCGTCATGTTGGAGTGGGCAGGGATCCTGCCGTTCTTCGCACTGCCGTCCGCGGACCAGCAGCGCTACTACCCCCAATGGGGCTTCAGCAGCAACGACATCCCGCTTACCCTCAACTCCTTCGCCTCGCAGGAGCAGTTGGCCAACGGCCAGGGTGTGAGCTGGGTGCCACCGACCGACGTGGTCCTGATCGAATTGGAAGACGACCCGGTCCGAGCCAACCGTGAGGTCAAGTGCCGCGAGGCGTACAACGGCTCCGGCGCCGGTCACCACAACGGCAGCATGTGCGACGCGTTGTTGTTCCTGCAGTTCGCGCTCAACCGCGCGACCGACCTGTCGGCCGCCGGCCTGGCCACAGCCGTCGGGAACCTGGGGCGCGACTACCAGTCGCCCATGGCCCTGTCGACGTACCTGCGGAGCAACCCGTTCCACGACGGGGCCGACGCCATCCGGTTGTTCGACTGGGAGCCGGCCTGCGCAACGGTCGAGGGCGAGGACCTCGGCTGCTACCAGTACGTCTCAGCCCTCAAGGCCGCACCGCGCTGATCAAATCGCACCTGATTGAGAGGGGTCGTCATGACCGCAGTCCTTGATCCCGTCCACCCCGTCGTCACGCCGGTCGAGGAGCCGAGCCCTCCGGGAGGGGTGCTGTACTGGTTGACCAGGAGCCGATCGGGGCACGGCGTCCTCCTGGGCGCGCTCAGCGGAGTCCTGGCCACCCTGGCGCTCGAGGACTACAACATCTGGCCGCTGGCCTTCGTGGCCTTCGTCCCGGCGATCGTCGCCCAGCACCGAGTCATGCCTGCGCGCTTCCAGGCGGCACCGCTTGCGATCGCGGTCGGCATGATGTTCCAGGGCTACCTCGGTCCCGGATTGGCCTCGGCGGCCCGCGGCGGTGGGCTCGACTGGTACATGCAGATCTTCGGGATCTGGGTCGTGCTGCTGGTCTACGGCCTCGCGCGGCGCAGTCGCGCCTTCCACATCCGCACCGACTACCGATGGTTCGTCCTCGCGACGCCGGCCGCCTGGGTGTTCATCGATGGCCTCCGCGGCTACGGCGCCGACTTCCTCGGCGGCACGTGGGGCATGCCCGCGTATGCCCTCTACACCCTGCCAGAGTTCCTGCAGCCTGTCAGCGTGTTCGGCATCCATGGCGTCAACCTGCTGCTGCTGCTGATCAACTGGGCGATCGCCAAGCGCGTCCTTGCCCACCTCGACGCGACCCGCGGCCCGGTGGACGGGCGGCAGCCGATCGACCGTCCGCGCGCGACCCGTGACCTTGGGTTCGTCGCTGTGGGGCTGGTCGCGTGGATGGGCGCCAGCCTGCTCATGCTCGATTCGTCCGAGCTCACGACCCGCGTGGCGGCAGTGCAGGGTGGTGACTCTTTCATCGACGACACTGGTGTGTGGACCCGGGTCCCGCGCGAAGAGATGCTCGCGAACCAGGTTGCCATGACCCGTGATGCCGTCGCGCAGGGGGCGACCCTGGTCACCTGGCACGAGGGTGGGTACCGGGCCGAGGTGTCCGGCAGCGCGGATGACGTCGCGTCGGCGTTGCAGGACGAGGTGCCGGCGAGGTTGGCCGATGAGCTGGACGTGTTCCTGACGCTGGGCTGGCAGGGGCCGATCGAGGGCCAGCCCGGTCGCTACAACGAGGTGGCCGCCTTCAATCCCGACGGCCAGCTGTTGGGCACCAACGGCAAGAGCCACATCGGCGACTTCGCAGGCGACGCCGGCGACCCGACCAGGCGTGGCCTGTACACCGCCTACGAAACCTCCTTCGGTGCATTCGGCACCATCATCTGCTTCGACCTGGACTTCACCAACTCCGCACGCGGGGTGGCACGCAACGGCGCCAACGTCCTGGCCGTGTCGTCCAGCGACCCGCCCGGCATCGAACAGAAGCACTCGACGCACATGATCTTCCGTGCGATCGAGACGGGGCTGGGTGTGCTGAAGGCCGACTCACGTCATGACTCGATCGTCGTCGACCCGTGGGGTCGCATCGTCGCCTACGAGGTGACCGATCGTGGAGGTCCGAACCTGATCGTGGCGGACCTGCCCTACCGGCCTGCGGACTCCCCGGACACGTTCTATGTGCGCTTCGGCGACTGGCTTGCCTGGCTCGCCGGCCTGTTCGTGCTCGGCATGCTCGTCCTGTCGTTCCGGCTTCGAGTGGCGGACAGTGTGTCCTCCAGCGAACAAGGGGCGATGGAGCTCCGCTTCGGTGCCGAGGATCCTGCATGAGCGAGGAGCTGCAGCGACTGTTCAAGGGCAAGGGTGCCCACCTGGGCAGGCTGACCCTCCTGCTGGCCGAGCACTACGGCGACCGTGAGGCCTTCGAGGATCCTGACCCCAGTCCCGGAATGCATCCAGGAGGGACGCGGACCTACACCCAGATCGAGTCCGCCGTCGCGAGGTACGCCGCGGCACATCGTGCACTCGGTGTCGGGACCGATGACCGCGTCATGGTCCTGGTCGGCAACCGACTGGACGTCGTGCTGCATGCCATGGCCATCGCGCGCTTGCGCGCCGTTGCCATCCCCGTCAATCCGCGCCTCAAGCCCCGAGAGTTGGACGCGGTGCGCGAGGCAACGGGTGCGAAGTGGATCGTCGCCGATCCCGAGGTTCGCGCGCGCGTCCAGGACGGCATCGACCAGGCCGTCACGTGGGCAGCGACGTCCGGCGGCGACGAGTCGATCGAGGGCTGGCTGGTCGCCAATCCCGAAGAATCGGTCGAGGCGCCAGAAGACATGGACCCCAAGCAGGTCGCGCTGTTCCTGACGACCTCCGGGACCACCGGCCTGCCCAAGGCGGCAGCCCTGACCAGCCGTGGCCTGCTCGAGACGCCGGGCAGGCTTGGTCGCATCCCGTTCATCGGCCGCGAGGGCCACGTGGGGACCTCCTCTCTGCCAATGGCGCACGTGATGGGATTCGGCAACGTCCTTGGCATGCTCTGTGGCGGCATCCGCGTCGTGCATCGCGCGTCCTTCGACGCCCACGAGATGCTGGACCTGATCGAGGAGCGCCGTCCCAAGCTCTTCATCGGCGTCCCGACGATGTTCGCCGACCTCGAAGCCGCCGGTGCAGCGGACCGAGACCTGTCAAGCATTCGCCTCTTCGCCAGCTCGGCCGATGCCATGCCGGCGGAACGGGCGCGACGGTTCCAGACCTACGGATCGTCCGTCACGGTGCGCGGCAAGCCCCGGGGACGAGCGACCTTCGTCGACGGCTACGGCATGGTCGAACTCTCCGGCGCGGGAGCGATCAGGCTCTACCCGCCCAGCCCGTCACGGCTCAAGCTGCCGTCGATCTCCGCCGTGGTGCCGGGCCTCGAGGCCCGGGCCGTGGACGAGCAGGGAAACAAGGTGCGCGCCGGCAAGGTCGGACAACTGCAGTTCCGCGGTGGGGGCGTGCTGGAGCGCTACGAGGGCCACGAGAAGGCCGGTCCCGACGACGAGGGATGGTTCCCGTCGGGCGATCACGCCAGGATGTGGCCGGGCGGGCTCTTCTTCACCCTGGCCGGCCGGAGCAAGGACCGTCTCAACGTCGGCGGGTTCTCTGTCTTTCCTGCCGAGGTCGAGACCGAGCTCGCTGAGTACGCGGACATCGCCGAGGTGGCGTTGGTCGGCTTGCCGGACGATCGTCTCGGCGAGCGGCCAGTGGCGTTGGTCGTGCCCAAGGGCGACAACTTCGACGTCGACGCCTTCCTGGCGTGGTCGAAGGACGCGGTGGCCGGCTACCGGTGTCCGCGCGAGGTGTACGTCGTGGACCAGATCCCGCGCGGACACAACGCCAAGGTCGACCGCGCCGCTGCCACCGAACTGGCCAAGGGACTGACCTCGGTGTGACCGCTCGCGGACCGCTGCCAGCGGCTCGCCGCTTCCGACTCCGGGCAGGGGTCCGGGGGTCCCGGGGTCGTTGCTCAGGCAGGCAGTGCTTCGAGGATCCCGGCCACGTACTCGCCGACGTCGAAGTTCCCGAACTCGGTCAGGCCGGTGCGCACCACCACGACGTCACGCGACGGGATGATGATGACGTGTTGGCCCTGGTGGCCGTTCATGAAGAAGGCGTCTCGCGGCAACTCCTCGTGCCGACGGACGTCGGACTGGCCGTCCCAGTTGAGCCAGAACTGCGCGCCATATGGGGCATCGGCATCGGCGCCCTCGGTGGGCGTGGTGACATAGTCGACCCATCCCTCCGGCAGGATCCTGGTGCCGTTCCAGACCCCGTCGCGTAGGTAGAGCAGTCCCAGTCGGGCGTAGTCGCGGGCACTGGCATGCACGGCGCTGCCGCCGACGAAGTTGCCCATTCCGTCGGCTTCGAGGACGGTGTTGCGCATGCCCAGCGGTTCGAACAGCGCACGGCGGGGAAAGGCCAGCCCCTCCGCGAGGTCATCACTGGCGGCCTCGCGGACGATGCGCCCGAGCAGGTTGGCCGTCCCGGTCGAGTAGTGGAACCTCGTGCCCGGATCCGCCTCCAGCGGACGTGATGCCGCGTATCCGGCCAGGTCGCCGTGGGCGTACTGCATGGTGATGTCGGACTTGACCTTGGAGTAGCTCTCCTCGAACGCGAGTCCGCTCGACATGCGCAACAGGTCGTCGAGGGTGATGGCGCCGCGCGGGTCGCCGGGTTCCTGCCACTCGGCGACCGGGGCGGGCGCGTCGACGTCGAGCTTGCCCTGCTGCACGAGCACGCCGATCAGCGACGCCGTCACCGACTTGGCCACGGAGTTCGACAGGTGCTCCGTCGCCTCGTTGAAGCCGTCCGCGTACTGCTCGCCAACGATTCGTCCGGCGTGCACGACAACCACGGCTCGGGTGCGGCGCGGCCGCGCGGGATCGGCGTCCTGGAAGCCTGCGTCGATGGCCGCAAGCAGGGCGGCGGCATCGACGCCGTCGGGCAGCTGGTTGGTGTCCGTGGCCTCGCCCTCGGGCCACAGCGCGGTCGGGGACGGCTCCGGGAGTGCCCACGGGACGCCTGGTGACTGCTGGTGCAATTCGTCCACCGACACGCCTTCGGCGACGGTGCATCCAAGCCCTTCACGGTGCACGGCGATCCGCGGTTGCCAGCCGAAGAGGGTCGCCCGCACCTCTTGGGCCTCAAAGTCGACGCTTGTTCTGGCCAGATCGATGTACTTGCCCGGCGCGCTGAGTCGCTCGTCAAGGTCCTGGCGAAGGGCGACCTCCGGGTCGCGCTCGGCCGCAAAGACGGCCGTGCACACCAGGCGTGCCGCTGCCCCGGTGAACACCGACCCGACATCGCCCAGTGCAAGGTGGATGACGAGCGCGCCGGTCACCACGACCCCTGCGCCCCCACCGAGCCAACGACGACGATTCATGGCGGTCCTCCTGGACGTGCGAACTTTGCGGCACCGAGTCCGCGAAGTGAAGGACTGTTAACATAGCAACGCCCACCCCGCAGGTGCTGGAGCTGGCCGCTGAACAGGATCGGATCCTGGTCACGCGCAACGCGCGGGATTTCGCGCCGCTGCAGCGCCAATGGGCCGAGGCCGGCCGGCACCACGCCGGTTGCATCCTCATCTGGACCCTCGGTCACCACGAGTTCGGTGCGATCATGCCGGTGTGCAGGAGCAGCTCGAGTCTCGACCGGACCCGGAGCAATGGCGCGACCTCGCTGTCGCGATCTGATTCGTTGCCGGCGGTGGCTCGCAACGCTTCGCGAGATCGCCTGCTGTGGAATGATGTCCTTGGCGACCGAAACGCGTGTCGGGCAGGGCGAGTGGCGAGAGGGCATCGTGCGCCGCGCTGCCCGCCATGGCCAAGGGGACGGTGAATGAGGGTGCGACAGTCGGCGGGCGTCCGCGTGGTGGGCGTAGGCGTGGTGGCGCTCGTCGCCGCCGCGGCCGCGACGTTCGGAGTGCCGCCCTCGCAGGCGGCGGCGCCGGCGCCGGCGCCGGCGCTGACCGTCGTGAGCGACCAGGCCCTCACCGAGCGCCTCCGGGAGGTCGTCGTCGAGTCACCGGCGATGGAGGGGCAGGTGAACCTGCGGGTGCTCCTGCCCGTCGGCTACGACCCCGCTGCCGACGTCGATCACCCGGTCCTGTTCCTGTTGCACGGGTGCTGTGACGACTACCGCTCGTGGGCGGACAAGACTCCCCTGGAGGAGATCACCGCACCCCACGATGTGATCGTGGTCATGCCTGACGCCGGCGCCTGGGGCTTCTACACCGATGCCTACAACAACGGCGAGCTCGGTCCGCCTCGGTGGGAGAGCCACCACGTCGGCGAACTCGTCGGGTGGGTGAGCGAGTACTACGACGCCTGCGATCAGCGCCACTGCCGCATCGTCGTCGGCCTGTCCATGGGCGGTTTCGGGGCCATGTCCTATGCCGCCCGACACCCTGACCTCTTCGTCGCTGCGGCCGCGTTCAGTGGCGCCGTGGACAACACGCTGCTGGCACCGGCTGGCCCGGTCGCCCTGGCCTTCCTGGAGGCGGGCATGGGCCAATCAACGCCGGGCACGGTGTGGGGCGACCCGGCGACCCAGGAGGTCCGGTGGCGCGGGCACAACCCGGTGGACCTGGTGGCCAACCTCGACGACCTCGAAGTCGAACTGCGGACGGGCAATGGCCAGCCCGGTGGCGAGTTCGGCGGCGACCCCGACCCGCTGGAAGCCGGCGTGCACCAGATGATGACCTCGCTCGACGGAGCCCTTTCGTCGCGTGGTCACGACCACGTCTGGGACGACTACGGGCCGGGTGCGCACAGCTGGCCCTATTGGGAGCGCGACCTGCGGCTGACGTTGCCCACGTTCATGGACGTGATCAGCCAGGGCCGGGCCGACCCGGCCCCGTTCTCCATCCGGCGCATCGAGGGCAGCTACGCGGCGTATGGCTGGTCCGTCGCCTTCGACCGTGACGTCCTGGAGTTCTCCGAGCTCGCCGACGTGACCGCCGCGGGCTTCTCCCTGACCGGGTCCGGGCGGGCCGTGGTCACCACCGACGCCCTTTACACCCCGGAGGCAGATCACCGCATCGTCGTTGACGGTCGGGACTCGGTCGTCGCCGCGACGGCGGACGGCCGCCTCTCCATTCCGGTCGATCTGGGGCCCGCGCACGAGTTCCAGCAGTACACGCCGCAGGCTGACGCGATGGAGCTCGCGGCCGCGGGGAGCTACTTCTCGACGGTCGACGTCACCATCGCGCCGGCGACGATGCCGCCGCCCGCCGAGGACGGTCAGGACCCCTCGGCCGCACCGCTGCCCGTCACCGGAGGCGGTCTCGTGGCCACGGCGCTGGCCGGGCTGGGCGTCGTGCTGGCCGTCCGGTCGCGGGTCCCGCGTCGCAGCGGCTGAACCCAACCCGGTGGCCGACCGCGGCTCAACGCTGTGGGTCGTGGGCGTAGAGACGCCTGGTGGCGAGGTGGCCGACATGGCCAGGTCCAGTTGTCCACCCCACCGCCAGCCCTCGAGCGGCGTCGTCACCTCGCCGCCCTCGGGGAGTGCCTTCTCGCACCGACGCTCGTCGGAACATGACGGCTGCGCCAGCACGTCGTGGGTGCCCGACCTACCGTCGGTCACGCGGGCGTTGCAGTGCTCGTTGATCGCGGGTCAGCCGCTGTCGTCGCGGGGGGGGGCTCGTGGGATTTCCGTCCCGGCATGGGCCAGCGAAACGGTCATCCGAGTTCCGCCGGTGGGACTGTCGGTGATGACGAGTTCTCCGCCGTGGGCCTGCGCGAAGACGTTGACCAGCGCCAGGCCGACGCCCGTACCCGGTTGGGGGGAGGATGCAGCGTCGATGCCCTGGTGGAAGGGGTCGATGACGCGCTGCTGGTCGTCTTTGGGTATGCCGGGCCCGTTGTCGTCGACGGTGAGCTCGACGCCTGCGGTCGTGGCCCGTGTCCGGATCCAGACGCGGGTGTCGGGTGGGGTGTGTCGCACGATGTTGCGCAGCAGGTTGGCCATGATCCCTTCCACCCAGGGTGCGTCGAGATCCATCGTGATCGGTTCGAGGTCGAGCTCGACGACGTGGTTGCCGAGTTCGATGTCGTGGACCATTCGCTCGATGAGTTCGGTCAGGTCGGTGGGCCGACGGTTCGGCTCAACGTGCCCGCGGGTGAAGCGCTGGATGTCGAGCAGGTCGTCCAGCAACCGATGGAGCCGCTGGGCGTTGTTGAAGATGCGCCGGTGGAAGGCTTGGAGGTCTCGGGGTGACAGTCCGTGGCGATGGTTGACCAGCAGCTGAGCGAACCCGAGGATGGATGTCAGTGGTGTCCGCAGCTCGTGGGAGACGTTTTGGAGGAAGGTGTCCTTCATCGCGTTGAGCCTTTGGAGTTGCTCGGCCGCTTCGAGCTGGTCGTCGAGAGCCTGTTGGAGCGCCTGTGTCATCTCGGACCGTGCGGTGACGTCGCGGGCCACGAGCTGGATGGTGACCGGGGTGGTGGACGGATCGGTCAGCGTCGAGTGGATCTCCAGCCACACCAGGCGCCCGTCGGCACGTTGGACCTGGACCGTGGCGAGCCTGATGGGTTCTGACGGGGTCGGGAGCAGGTCGTCCAGGGCGTCGTCGAGGTCGTCACTGCGCTGGTGGAACAGGGCGTGGAGAAGGTCGGGGTCGTCGTGGAGTTGTTGGCGCGTGTAGCCCAGGATGGTGGTGGCAGCGGGGTTGACGTAGTCGACCTGCATTCGGCCGTCAGTGTCGATCTGCAGCCTGGTGACGATGTCGGCAGCGCCTTCCGCCAGGTCGCGGAACTCTGCCTCGGCGAGAGTCAGGGCACGCAGCATGGCGTATCGCGCAGTGACGTCGCGCAGGACCGACAGATGCACCCCGGGCTGGATGTTGGACACCGCCCGGAACTCGGTCTCGACGATGTGGCCGTCCTTGTGCCGCAGGGAGAACGTTCCCGACTCGGTTCCGGCCTGCAGGAACGACTCGAACTGGTTGCCGACATCGGCAGGCTGCTGGTCGGGAGCAGCCAGATCGTCAGGTCGCATCCCGAGCAGCTCGTCGCGCGAGTAGCCGGTCAGCTGGCAGACCGCGGGGTTGACGTCGGTGAAGCGGCCCTGGTCGTCGGCCAGCACGATCGCGTCGATGGCGTGATCGAACAGCGCCTGCAGCCGCACGCGGCTCGCCTCCAGCTCGCGTGCCGCCCCGACCTGCTCGGTGACGTCCTCATGGATCGCCACGAAATGCTGGATCTCGCCGCCCTCGCCTACCACCGGCGTGATGGTCTGGCTGACCGTGTACAGCTTGCCGTCAATGCGACGGTTGACCACCTGCCCGTGCCACACCCGCCCCGCGAGGATTGTCTGCCACAGATCCCGGTAAAGCGCCTCGTCCTGCAGCCCGGACTTCAGCAGCCGAGGAGTGGCTCCGATCGCGTCCAATGACGCATACCCACTCATCGTCTCGAACGCGGCGTTGACCCACTCGATGGTGCCGTCAGGGGCCGTGATCACCACCGCGTTCGCGGTGCTCGACAGCGCCGTCGCCTGCAGGCGGTTGCGGTCCTCGCTGGCCGTCAGTCGACGTGTCCTGTCGTGCGTGCTCGCTTCTGCAGCGACCAGCCGATCCGACCGTCGCCGCATCGACACCGACAGGCCCAGACTGGTGATGGCGACGAACAACACGCCCTTGCCCAGCTCCACGACCCAACGCGGGATCGACGTGACCTCAGCAATGGTGTCGGCCACCGGGTCGCTACCGAAGATCCACAGCGTCCCGACCACGACGTAGGCGGCGACGATCACTCCGACCGGAAGCAAGCGTCGGTGCCGTCCCGACGCCCGTGTGCGGTTTCTGGCACGCGGCGAGGTCACGGAAACCCCCGATCCGTGATAGCTGCGCGATGCTCGAACCGAGCAACTGCAGGCTCACCTGACAGGGTATGGGGCATGGACGCCGGAAGCGTCGATTTTGGCTGCCGGCATGGTGCCAGGAATGATGTCCCCGTTGGCGGCTTGGAGCCTGACGTCGCCGGTGGCGGTACCGACCAGGTCGCGCTGGCGGCTCAGCCCACCCAGCCGGTGTAGGACTGTCCAGGTCGGCCGCGCGGTCGGCTGGAGCTGCTGGGGGACGGGGTGGCCAGGCCCGCAGCTATCAGCCGGACCAGCCACTCGTTGGTCGACAGCCGCTCGCGATTCGCGGCCCCGTCGACACGTCCCTTGAGCCCCTCCGGCAGCCGCAGGTTGATCCGAGCGATCGCGGCGTCGCCTTCACCCGACGGGGCTGGTGGGGGAGCGAGCCGCCCAGGGGGCCAGGTGCGTCGTCGTCAGCAAGCGCCACCACGAACTCGGGCTCCGCCCCGCAGGCGGCTGGGTCAACCGGCCTACCTAACGGGCCGGTGACCAGGCTGGCGTCACACGACCGTCACGCCGAGGTCACGTGGCCGCGTCACCATTGCAACTGAACCTGCCGCTGAGAGCCAGCCGGTCACACGACCGCTCGCAGGGTTGGAGAGTGTGTGATGCGTATCGGTGTGAGCATCTTCCTGATCGCCGTCGGGGCCATCATGCGGTTCGCGCTGGAGACCTCGGTCGATGGCATCGACCTTGCCATGACCGGCGTGATCCTGATGGTGGTCGGGATCGGCGGTCTGGCGCTTTCGTTGATCTTCTGGAGCAGCCTGAGCCCTTCTCGTCGCCGGGCGAGCGCCGCCAACAGCGAGGTGGTTCACGAGGTCGAGACCATCTCAACCCGTGAACCCGACCTCGTCTGATCGCCGCGAAGACCCCTCGCCGGCCCTCGTCGAGGGCCGGCGAGCCCTTGGGGGCAGGAACTCGAGCGGCTGACCATGTGGTACTTGGGTACTCCCCGGACTCAATCAAGGTCCGGACGCGGTCGATTATCCGCGTGGCCTTGCCGGCCTTGGGGCTGAGGGTCAGCCTTCGGCCAGCAACGCGTGGATCTGTTCGACCGCGGTGCGGATGCCCTCTTCCATGCCCATGGCCAGCACCTGCTCCAGGTCGGCGGTGGTGTCGTAGACCGACTCGATCGTCATGCGCGTGTGGACTTCGTCGACGATCTCGATCGTGACCTCGGCACGGCTCAGAGGCAGGTCGTCGTCGGGTTCACCAGTCGCGTCCGCGAAGCCGTCCTCGAAGACGAGGCGGCGGGGCGGTTCGACCTCCATGACGCACCAGTAACCCTTGTGCTGGTCACCCTCAGGCCCGGTCATGTAGTAGCTGACGTGGCCGCCGGGGCGCAGGTCGTGGTCGACGACGGTGGCCGGGTAGGGGTCGGGGCCCCACCAGCGCTCGAGCTGGCGTGGGTCGGCCCACAGCCGCCACACGCGATCGGGCGACGCGGCGAACACGCTGGTCACGATCAGGGTGGCGTTCTCGAGGTCCTTGGTGATGTCGACGGTGCTCATGAGGTGCTGCTCTCCTGGTCCGGGGTGTCGAGGTGTCAGGATGGGAGGTCATCGTCGTCGAGCAGGTCATGCATTCGGGCGACGCGGCCGCGCCACAGCTCCTCGTAGTGATCGAGCACGACGCGGGCGTCAAGCAGTCCGTCCATGTCGGTGGTCACCACTCGGCGCCGGCCTTCGGGGCGCTTGCGCACCAGGCCGGCCCGCTCCAGCACCGCCACGTGCTTCTGCACTGCTGCGAAGCTCATCGGGTAGAGATCCGCAAGCTCCGAGACACCGAGGTCCCCGCCCATGGCGTGCGACAGGATGTCCCGTCGTGTTGCGTCAGCCAGGGCCCCGAAGACCGCGTCGGCCCGCTCGTCTGTGATGGTCAATCCCATATGCACAACCATACGGTTGTATGTTGTGGGTGTCAAGGGCGCTGATCGACGCGTCGTCGCCGCGCTCCAGTTGCTGGCCCGGCGGCAGGTCCGACGCCATCAGGGTCACTCCCTCGGCGGTCTCGAGTCCGCAACGGTCATCAACGGCTGTTCTGCGGGCGCAGGGGTCGACACGGCGGCACGAGCGTGGTGTGAAGTCTCGGGTCCTCCCAGGAGCCAGGTCCCTGGCTGTGGCGCAGTCCCCGGAGCGGACCCCGCGGCAGCACTGATGGCAGCGGCGCGAACGTTCGCGCTCACCTCCGGGGTGTCACAGGCCGACCCGGAGGCTGACCTCGTAGCGCTCGACCGACGTTATGGTCGCGTCTGTGTGGGCGGCTGAATCGCCGCGTAGACGGTCAGCGGCGGCCTCGGAGTCACGCATGGCCTGTTCGGATTCCCAGAGCGTGATCGCCAGGGACGCACCGCTGTGACGGTCGATCAGGGACAGCAGCCCAAGAAACCCGGGCTGTTGCTGGGCGGCAGGGACGATCTTCTCGATCGCGAACCGCTCGGCCTCGTCGAGGTTGGCGGGGTCGTCCTGGAAGTGGCTGACGCGGGCGTGCATGGCAGTTCCTTTCGGCTTGGACAGATGCCACGGATTCTGCGCGATGGCCTGAGCGGGGACATCGGGTGTTCGCCCGATATCCGCTTGTTCACACCAGGCCGTGCTGCATCGCGAACAGTGCCGCGCCGGCACGGGTCGACACGCCCGCCTTGGCGTAGATGTGTTCGACGTGCGTGCCGACGGTCCTGGCGGTGATCGACAGCTCCCGGGCGACCTGGCGGTTCGTCAGGCCCGCGGCGATGAGCCGAAGCACCTCTTGCTCGCGCGGGGTGAGGGTGGCCGGGCTGGTGTCGGTACGCGGAGCGGCCTGGTGGCCAGCTGCCTCGAGGATGCATTCGACGTCGTCGGCCGTGAAGCGTCCGGCGCGTGCATCACGACGCAATTGCGCCGCGGCATGGTCGGGCGACATCGCGGGGCGGTGCGGCCGTGCCTCGGTCATGGCGTGGTAGGCATCGGCGGCAGCGAGGATCCGCTCGGCAACCGTGAGGTCGCTCGACGTCGCGCCGCGGTGGTAGCCCGATCCGTCGGCTCGTTCGTGGTGGCAGCCGCACAGTCGGGCCAGCGGTGCCAGTCGACGTGACCGGCTGAGGATCCGCTCGGTCAGGTAGCCGTGCAGCCGCACGCGCTCCTGCGCCTCCACGGTCAGCGGCCCGGGATGGTCCCACACGCCGTTGGCAACGCCCACGCGCCCGAGGTCGTGCACGAGTCCGGCCCGACGGACTGCGTCACACTCCGTCGGGTCGAGTCCCGCGCCGGATGCGGCGGCCTCGGCGAGCGCGGCAACGCCGGGCGAGTGTCCCCGCGTCCACGTGGACTTCAGGTCGGCGAAGGCGCCAAAGGCCCCAAGGGCTTGATCGAGCCGATCGTCGTGGACCCGCAGCCACGGTGTCGGTTCGGCATCGAGCGTGGCCTGCCAGGCGTCGCCCGTCTGCACCGCTTCGAGGACGCCACGCGGGTCGGTTGCGAATGCGGCGACGACGTCGGGGTCGTAGGCCTTGCCCGCCCGCCCGCGGATCACCTCGACGGCGGTGTCCAGGTCGGTCAGCCGGGTCCACAGCTCGATGTCGCGGCCGACCACCACGACACGCACCGGTGCCGGCACCGCCTCACCCGAGCACCGGCCTGGCATTCCCTTGCCGTCCCACCGCTCGAAGGCAAGCCCCAGCGCTTCTGTGACCTCCGGGTTCACACCCAGCCTGACCGACAGCATCTGGCCGGCCTCGCAGTGGGCGCTGATCGAACGCGCCGCGGCCTGGGTGTCCGTGAAGGCCGCGAGCAACAGACGCGCCCGCCGGGGCAGCGGCGCGCCAGGGGCGGTGGCGCCCACCAGCGCGCGGGCCTGTTCGCTCGTCGAGCCCATCCAGGCCGGGCCCATCGCCCCGATGAACCCGATGTCGTCGCCACCCGCCGCCACGGCCGTCTCGGCCGCATCCGCCGTGCACCCCACGAAGCGCAACAGCGCCAAGTAGTAGACGTCGTCGAGCTGACCCGCCGCGACCCCCGAACGACGAGCCAACTCCAGGGACAGCAGACCTGTCCGCAGCGCGTGTTCCAACGGCTGCCCCGTCCCCAGGTCGGTCGCCAAGGACAACGCCGCCACGACCTCGGCCAGGCGCAAGGGCCCCGTCGCCGACTCGCCCGAGGTGACGCTCACACGCCCGCTCCCGTCCGACCGGCGCGCCTCGGAGCAACATACTGGACAGGCCGGCCCGAGAACCGTCCTGCGAAGAGATGGGCCGCCTGTCGAACGGGCCCGCCTCGGCAGCCACCAGCCGCTGAGTCACCTCGACGTCGCCGGGCGGCTGACCAGGTCGACGTGGTGGTCGTCGCCACCAACCTAGGATGACACGGCCGGAGGTGCTCCATGCGGCATGGCTTGGTTGCAGCCGTGAGCGTGCTGGTCGTTGCGGCGCTGTGCGGACCCGCTCGGGCACACGGGGGCGCGAGCGTGGTGCCGGTCCTCGGCGAAGTCGTGCCGCCGCTGCCGGCTGGCGTCGAGGTCACGGTCGTTGCGTCGCAGGTCTCGGCGCTCATCGAGATCCACAACCCCCTCGACGAGGTGCTTGAGGTGGCGCAGGTCGACGGCACCCCGTGGTTGCGCATCAGCCGGGCGGCGGTCGAGGTGGCGACTGGTGTCGCCGACACCTACGCGTCAACGAGTCCGTCGGGCGGCACGGTCCCGTCGGACGTCGCCGCCGGTACCGCGCCGAACGCGTGGGTGCGGGTCAACGACGTGGGCGAGTGGGCCTGGTTCGAGCATCGCCTGCATCCGGCCGACCTCGTGCTGCCGCGCGGCGCCCTACCCGGCGAGCAGTCCTCGATCACGCTGGCGAACTGGGTCGTGCCCGTCAGGCTCGGGGATCAGACCCACGAGATCCGCGGGACGTTGGAGTTGCGGACACCCCTGGGGGCGATCCAGGCCGCGTTGCGCTCCGGACCTCCGCAGGGCCTGCGGGTGGAGGTCCTGTCGGCCAACGTCCCCGGAATCCTGGCCAGCTGGGCTGGGCCGGGCGTGCTGGTCGTGCTCGGCCGCGACGGCGAGCCCTTCCTGCGTTTCACTGCGACGCAGGTCGAGGTGAACGTCGCAAGTGCAACCCACCGAGAGGCCGAGCTGGCCCGCGGCAACCCCGCCCCTGCGTTCATCGCTGCGGGCTCCGGCGAGCACTGGGAGCGGGTGGCGCCGACGCCGACGTATGCCTGGGTGGACCCGCGAACCCGACCTCCGATCGACCTGGCGGCCGATGTGACGGAGGGATCGGAGATCGTCGACCTGCTGGCCTGGGACATCCCCTTGGAGATCGACGGAGTGGCCGCGACGCTGGTCGGTGTGACCCGCTGGATGCCCTTCGCGGCCAGTGGCAGCGACCGGTCACGCCTGCCCTGGTTCGTTGCCGGAGCCGTCGTGGTCGGCGGCGTATTGCTGGGCGTGCGGCGCCGCGGTCGACCATTGCGCTGAACGGTCTGGCGGTGTTGCCGGCACACCTATCGGGTTTCACTCGCCGCAGTGGCTAGTCCATCGGGAGGGATGTCAATGCGTCGATCGTCCATGCGCGGTCCCGTCGCGACGCTGTCGGTTGTCGCGGCGCTCGTGGCCCCCACGGTCGCCCCGGCCAGCGCGGCCCAGCAAGCGCAAGCCAGCGAGGTGGGAGCCCTGTCGCCCCTGTTCGAGGAGAATGGCTCCGGTGTCCCGCAGTGCGAGGTCACCGACGACGGGTTCCTGACATGCAAGCCGACCGGTGTCAGCGTGGCGCCGCTTGCTGACGGGCGCGTCCTGTACTGGAACGGCATCGAGAACTCGGAGGGCAACGTCGAACTGGCGGTCTACATCGAGGCCGGCCGGGTGCTGCGTGACTCCCAGGCGGTTGTCATGGACCTGCGCGGCTCCGCCCCGTCGTTCCAGGACGTCGGTCGCGGCATCAGCGGGGACAACCCGGCGGGTCACCATGACCAGCCGGTCACGGACAACCCGGAGGGGTTCTTCGGTCCCGGTCGCCCCGGCGACGGCATCACGGGTTCCGTCGTGGGCCAGATCTACCCGACCGACCCGGTGGCGCCGCCCGACGACCCGGTCGACAACGACAACGACATGTTCTGCTCCGACCTGTCGCAGTTGCCGGACGGCCGCATCCTCGTCGCCGGCGGCAGCGACTTCTACGCCTCCCCGTTCATCCCATACGACACGCCGGGGTTCGGTGGCATGGGGGTCCCGGAGATCGAGGGCACCCGGACCGCCCAGGTGTTCGACCCGGCCACGAACACGTGGTCCAAGCTGGACGACATGAAGTTCGGGCGCTGGTACCCGACGCTGGTGACGTTGCCCGACGGCGACCAGTTCGTCGCATCCGGCGTGACACGCCTGCACACGAACAGCCAGCTGAGCCAGGTCCGTCGCACTGAGACGCTCGACCTGCAGACGATGACCTGGTCGGAGAACTACAGCGGCATGGCCTCGGAGAACTCGCTGCCGCTGTACCCCCGCATGACCCTCGCGCCGTCAGGCAAGCCCCTGTACCTGTCAGCTGGCCAGTTCAACGGGTTCGGGCCGACCGGCTACGCCCTCGACCAGGCGCTGTGGGGCCTCTACCAGGTGTTCGACACGGAGACGAACGAGTGGGAGATCCTTGGCGCGACGCAGTACGCCGGCGTGGCCCGTGGTGGCGCCTTCAGCGTGCCACTCATGATGCAGGCGCCCTACGACTCGATGGACGTCCTGATCGGTGGTGGGACGCTCGGTCCGACGCCGAGCTCCATGGTCGCAATGTCCTTGTCCGAGATCCTGACCATCGACAGCGACGACAACATCGCGAGCGCGTCGACCGGCAACCTCAACAACGCGCGCTGGTTCTCCAGTCCCGTGTTGCTGCCCGATGGGCAGATCCTGATCACCAACGGCGGGAACCTCGATCACGTCAACGCCTCCGGTTTCGAGGCGCCCGTGCGTCAGATGGAGCTGTTCGACCCGGAGACGCGTACCTACACGCCGGTGCTGTCCACGCAGCGGGATCGCGTCTACCACAACTCAGCGGTGCTGCTGGCTGACGGACGGGTGCTGATCGGCGGCCACTCGCCGATTCCGCTGGGCGTGGTCATGTCCCACCAGGACTTCGGCGCGCCGATGGCCAACAACGAGAAGGACCCGTCCTGGGAGATCTACAGCCCGCCCTACCTGTACCGCGGTGATCGTCCGGTCATCGAGGGTGCGCCGCGGGCCGTGACCTGGGGCAGCCAATTCGACGTCGTGACGCCCGACGCCACCGAGATCGAGTCCGTGACCCTGCTGCGCATGATGAACCAGTCGCACACGGTCGACGCGGATCAGCGTGGTCTCGAGCTGCCATTCGCCGTCGAGGACGGCAGGCTGACGGTGACCGCACCGCCGGACGGCGCCGCGGCGCCCCCGGGCAACTACTACCTGTTCATCAACCGTGCGACGGCCGACGGTCCGATTCCTTCGGTGGCGGCGATCGTCAACGTGGGCTCTGGTGCGACGGGCGGGACGGCGCTGGTGCCGGACCTGGACTCGGCAGCCACAGCGGCGAACGGGTCGGCGAACGACACCTACGACTCCAACATCCTGGACGGGATCCTGAGCCGCAACTACCCGGCTCCCGGTTTCGAGGAGCTGCTCCTGGAGGTGTTCGCGGGCTTGACGCCTGACGAGGTCGAGAGTCAGCTCGGGCCGCTGTCGCCCGAGTCGATGCACAACTACGTCGACGCGATGACGCCGAAGGTCGTGATCGAAATGGCCCTGGCGGCGTCCGGGTCCGGGATGACCTACGACGACCTGGTCGACCAGATGTGGACCGGGGGCGGTGAGGTCCTCGCCGGCCTCGAACAGCAGGGGCTGTCGGCCATGGGTGCCGCCTTCTCGGAGGCGATCGCAATGGTCGCGCAGGGGGCCATCCCGATCAGCGGCCCGTCCGACGATCCGCCCGCGGCCTCACAGATCGCGGGGTTCTGGTCCGCGGTGAGCGGTGGCGGGTCGTCGACGCCGGTCTTGGACCTCACCGGATTCCAGGCGGTGCTGCAGCGCTTCCTCGCCGCCATGGCATGGTTGCGGGGCCTGACCGCCTGACCGTCAGTGAGCCATGGCAGACGAGGGCCCGGCCACGCGCCGGGCCCTCGCGGCGTCCACACGGTCGTGGCGACCACACGTTGGGCCCCCGGTCAGTCGTCGCCAGGGAAGGACAGGATGACGAGGTTCTGGGTGGCGTGCTCCAGCAGGTACTCGACACCGTGGCCGAGGAATGGCCGGTCCGCCAGTTTCCGGGCCGTCGTGGCGACCACCAACGTGTCCGCCTGGAGTTCGCGCCCAGCGTTGAGCAGCTCGTCCGCCATCGCCCCGCCCACCCGGGCGTGCGTGGTCGCCCCGATGCCGAACAACTCGGCGCGCTGGGTGGCCTCGGCGAGCAGGTGAAGCGGCGCCGGCTGCGTCTCCGCGTTGCGAAACCACGCCTGGTGCAGGATGCGATCGGATCGGTCGATGACGTGCAGGACGTCGACATCAGCACCACCGTGCATCGCCAGCGAGAATGCAACGTCCTGCGCCGCGCGGGCCTGGGCCGTCCCGTCCGTCACCGTGAGCAGGCGCCGGAACGTGAGCCCCTCTGCGTCGGTGCGCGACCGCACCAGCAGCACCGGAACCGGGCTGCGCAGCAGCAGTTGCTGCAGCACCTCGCCCAGTTGGGCCGGAGCCTGCACCTCACCACTGGTCCCTGAGACGACCAGGTCATAGCCACGGCTTGCCTCGTCACAAATCGCCTCCACGATGTCAGTCGCCGCCACGACGCGGACCTGGGTCCGTCGGTGCCCAAACAACGAGGCCACTCGCTCCGCCAGCTCGGCTGCTGTGCCCCCATGGGGCCATGGGGTGTGCTGGTCTGCAGCGGTGTGGTCGGCGACGCCTCCCTGCTCGGCTGGCCCGGCGACCACCAGGACGGTGACCGTGGCCGAGGGCTCCAACGCCAGGTCGAGCGCCCTCGCCGCGACGCGTGAGTTGCCGCCGCCGCGGGTCAGCAGCAGGACGCGGCGAGCGCCGACCGCTGGCGAACTCTGGACGACCGCGTGCCGATCCAGCCGCGTCTCCTCTCCCTCCCCGATGGGCAGCTGCGCAGCCAGCTTGGCCAGTGCCGGCGGCGCGATGATCGACGTCGCCACCGCCACGATCACCGCCGCCGCATAGCCGGCATCACTGAGGACGCCCGAGGTCAACGCGACCGCCGCCACCACGATGCCCAGGCCACCTCGCATGCTGAGCCCGACGCCGACCGCCAGGCCCAGGCGACGGTTGAGGCCGGCGAGGCCGGCGCCCAGCACAGCACCGCCGACCTTCGCGCCGATGGCGACGACCACCAGCGCCGCGGTCCAGACCAACTCACGTGGCTGCCTGAGCTCGCGCACGTCAACCGCGGCCCCCGCCAGGACGAAGAAGAGAGGACCGAGGAAGGCGGTCGTGGTGTCGTCGAGCACCATCTGGACGCGAGGCTGCAGCGACGGCGACCGCCCCAGGACAACGCCTGCAGCCAGCGCGCCGACCACCGCGTCGAGGTCGAGCGCGACGGCGGCCAACACCGTGGACAGGACGAGCACCACGTACGCCGTCAGCGGGCCGGCAACCGTCTCGGTCATGCGCACCGACAGGCCAAGCACCAAGTCCACCACGCGTTGCCCCACCAGGCTGACTCCGGCCATGAAGAGGGCCACCTGGATCAACGCGAAACCGATGTGGGTGGCCCCGTCGCCAGCCATCCCGGCGGTCAGGATGGCCAGCAGGATCCAGCCGACGACGTCATCGAAGGCCGCCACGACCAATGTCCATTGACCAACGTCACGGCTCTCAAGTTCCAGGTCGCGCAGCGTCCGGGCAGTCGTGGGCAAGGCCGAAATCCCCAGGATCACCGCCATGATCGCTGCGACACTCGCGCGGTCCGCGTCACCGACCAGACTCTCGGGCAACCACCATCCGACGGCGAGCCCGGCGGCCATCGGCACCGCCAGGCTCAGCCCGGCGAGCCAGGCCACAGGTCGTAGACGCCGCCCCAGGACGCGAAGGTCGAGGTGCGTCCCCGCGGACGCCAGCAGAAACACCACGCCCAGCCAGGCGAGCCCGTCGAGGACCGCACGCTCGGCGCCACCGGGCGGAACGATTTGCTCGCTGACGCCAGGGGCAATGGCGCCGAGCACCGACGGCCCGAGGGTGAGGCCGGCGACCAACTCGCCCACCACGGGCGGCACGCCGTGGCGTCGAAGAACGTGGCTGAGCAGCCGCGACGACGCCAGCAGGACAGCCAGGCTGAGGGCGATGGCCCGCACCGCCGTGACGTCCAGGCTTGGCAACACGGCGACTGGCTCTCCCCGGTCTGAAAACAGGCTCCGGTGTTCCTACCAACAGGTTGCTGGCTAGCACAGACAGCGTTGAGGCGCGGGCCGTCGACCGACGCTGGGATGACCGGACAGGGCGGAGCGGACCGCAGGAGGCGTGTCGTTTGGCACTACCTCGCTGGTCAGGCCGAGCGTGTACTCAATCGGGGAATCACGTGGAGGACCGCCATGCGCACCAACATCCGTGTTGCCGCGACCGTGACCACCATCTTCGCCCTGACTGCCTGCGGTGACGCTGGCATCGTCGATGACGGCGCCACGCCAGCCCCGACGGCGACGGCGTCCGCAAGCACGACGCCGGACAACGGCGGGGTGACCCTTGAGCAGCCCGCGATCTGGCCGGCTGCCGACGTCGTCCTGGACTCTCCCAGCGCCGCTGCCGCGGACTTCGTGACGGGGGCACTGGCGGTGCCGGCCACCCTCGGTGAGTACCAGGCCGGTGACAGCCGCAGCGGTGAGATCGAGGTCCGCTTCGCCGGCGAGGGAGGTGGCACCGAGGTCACTCGCGGCCTGCTGCTGCTGCGCCAGCTCGGTCCCGACAACTCCTGGTTCGTGCTTGCCGCGCCCAACGACGTGGTCACGATCGCCACGCCGGAACAGGGCGGCCGGCTCACGCCCGGGCCCGTCACCGTGCAGGGCGTCGCCCGCGGCTTCGAGGGTGCGGTCACCGTGACCGCGTTCGTCGCCGGCGACCGCAGCGCGGTGATCGACCAGCAGCACACCGTCGCCGGGTCAATGGAACAGCCCGAGCCCTACGAGGTCACGTTGGACCTGACGGCCGCGGCAGACGGCGACACCGTCGCCATCCTGGTCCAGGGCGGCACCGGCCTGGAGACCGACCCCGGTGACTTCGCCGCCATCGCAGTGGTGATCGAGCCGGCGCCTTGATCCACCGAAGTGATCGGGACGGCTGAACGAGAAGGACCTCCGTGGCGCGGCGTCGCTCGTCACCGTTTGGGGTCGACAGCGAGTTCGGCCATGAGCTGTTGCACGCGCTGGCCGATGTCGTCGCGGATGGGACGTACCTCCTCGGCGGACTTGCCGGCAGGGTCGGTGAGTTCCCAGTCGAGGTAGCGCTTGCCGGGGATGAAGGGGCAGGCGTCGCCGCAACCCATGGTGACCACGACGTCGGCGGCCTCGAGGGTCTCGTCGGTCCAGAGCTTGGGGTACTGCTGGGTGATGTCGATGCCGACCTCGCGCATGACCTCGACGGCGGCCGGGTTGATCTGCTCGGCGGGCGAGGACCCGCCGGACAGGACCTGGATGCGGTCACCGGCCAGGTGTTGCATCCAGCCGGCGGCCATCTGCGAGCGCCCGGCGTTGTGCACGCAGAGGAAGAGCACGGTCGGGGTGTCGGTCACGGTCAGTCCTTGGTTGCGGGCGGTGCACGTGTGGCGCAGCACTCATTGAGTCAGATTGATACCATCAACCCTATTCGATTCGAGTTGGGACTGGCTTGGAACCGACGGGATCCCCGTCCGCGACAGCCGTCGTCGCTGCCCGTGGCGCCGCGGTCACGGGGCGGCTGTCTCGTCTGGACCGGTTCCTACCCGTGTGGATCGGGTTGGCGATGCTGGGCGGTCTGATGCTCGGGCGGATTGTCCCGGGGATCGCGGAAGCGCTCGACGCGCTCAAGATCGGCACCGTCTCGCTGCCGATCGCTGCCGGACTGCTGGTGATGATGTACCCCCCGCTGGCCAAGGTCCGCTATGGCGAGCTGAACCGGGTGACCTCGGACCGGCGCCTGCTGGTCAGCTCGCTGACCCTGAACTGGGTCGTGGGGCCGGCCTTGATGTTCGCGCTCGCGTGGCTGCTGCTGCCGGACCTGCCGGCCTATCGGACTGGTCTGATCATCGTGGGGCTGGCCCGGTGCATCGCGATGGTGCTGATCTGGAATGACCTGGCCTGCGGCGACACCGACGCCGCCGCCGTGCTCGTGGCGCTGAACTCGGTGTTCCAGGTCGCCGCCTACTCGCTGCTCGGCTGGTTCTACCTGGTCGCGCTGCCGGGCTGGCTGGGCCTGGAGCAGCAGGCGCTCGACGTCGGGCTGTGGGAGATCACCAAGGCCGTGCTGGTGTTCCTTGGGATCCCCTTGTTGGCCGGGTCCCTGACTCGCACCATCGGCGAGAAGCGCAAGGGCCGCGACTGGTATGAGGGCACGTTCCTGCCGCGCATCTCCCCGTGGGCGCTGTACGGGCTGCTCTTCACCGTCGTGCTGCTGTTCGCCCTCCAGGGCGAGGCGATCACCTCCCGCCCGCTGGACGTCGGCCGGATCGCCGCGCCGCTGATCGCCTACTTCGCGATCATGTGGACCGTGTCGTTCTGGCTCGGCAGGCGTGTCGGGCTCGGCTACGAGCGCACCGCCACTCTGGCCTTCACCGCCGCCGGCAACAACTTCGAGCTCGCCATCGCCGTCGCCATCGGGGTGTTCGGGGCGACCTCCGGTCAGGCGTTGGCCGGCGTCGTCGGTCCGTTGATCGAAGTCCCCGCGCTGGTCGGCCTGGTGTACGTGTCCCTGTGGGCCCGACGGGGGTTCTACCCGTCCTCCGTCACCGCGAAGGAGGCGACAGCATGACAGTGACCAGTTCCTCGCCGACGGACGTGCTGGACACCGTCGAGGTGCTGGCGGATCCGCTGCGGCGCGAGATCGTCCGGCGGCTTGCTGCGGCGGAGTTGTGCACCTGCCACCTCGTCGAGATGACGGGCGCCCCGCAGCCGACCGTCTCCTACCACCTCAAGGTGCTGCGCGAGGCCGGCTGGGTGAGCAGCGACCCGGCCGGCCGCTACACCTACTACGCCCTCGAGGCAGACGCCGTCGCGGCGCTTGCGCAGACCCTGGGTGGTCTCGCGGCGCAGGTGACGGCCGGCGTTGGTCGGCGCCCCGCGTGTGACTGACGGGAGTCCTCGGCGATGTCTACGGTGCCCACCCACCGCCCCGTGGAGTGTCAGCCTGCATTGACGTCGGCCGCGGGGGTGTCGAGTCCGAATGTGCGCGCGAGTTGGAGGGCGGCCAGGCCCGCGAGGGTTGATTCCGCGCCCTGGTTCTGGTTCACCTGATCGATCATCAGCCCGTCGCGGGTCCCGCCGGTCGTTGTGTCGTAGAGCACCCCGCCCGTGTCGTTGTCCCCAAGGAACCAGCCGACGGCACGGAGTCCGCGGTCGCGCCAACACTCGGCGCCGGTGACCGTCCAGGCGCGGTGGCACGCTTCGGCCATCGCCACCGCCTCGACCGGCTGCTGGTCAAACGCTGGCCGGGGCGCGCCGGGAACCGTCCCCCCGGCCGGGACGAAGCTGAAGTGGCCATCGGCGGTCTCGACGTCGACGAGCCAGCCCAGGAGGTCGAGCCCCGTGTCGACGATGTCCGCGTCACCGAGCGCCACCCCGCCAGCGATCAGCGCCTCCGGGAGCCGCGCGTTGTCGTAGGTCAGACGCGTCTCGAACCAGGCAAGATCCGCGTCGGCCGCCGCCCGTGCGAGCCGGTCGATGCTCCGACCGAGGAGCGCCCGTGCGTCGGCATGGTCCGGCACGACCTCGAGGAGGTCGTGCAGGCCAAGCACCGCGAAGGCGTGGGGACGAAGGTGGTCGATCGAGTCGAAGCCGGCGCAGTCGTCGAAGGCCGCGACCGCGTCGGCGCGCGCGGCCGGGGTCCGCCCGGCGCGTGCCGCGACGCCGAGCGACCACCAGGCCCGGCCCTGGGAGTCGTCCGAGTCGTCGTCGTCGAGCCACGTGCTGTCGTGGTGCCGGCGGTTGTGGAACGTCCCGTCGCCCTTGCGGGCCTCGAGCACGAATTGCAGATAGGTGGCGGCAAGCTCGTCGAGCGCGTCGGAGCGCGTCGGCTCGCGCGACAGCACGATGAGCGCCCGCGCGTTGTCGTCGGTGCAGTAGCCGTGGGCGGGGCGCGGTTCGAGGAGCTCCGCGTGTTCCCACATCCCCAGGCCCGTGCTCATTTCGACGAGGTGGTCGAACCTCGGCAGGGGGAGGGTGTCCGTCTCAGCCCGCACGGCGGGCTCCCACCGGCGCGGAGACGTCGTCGTGTCGGGCGCCGACCATGTCCATGAACATCCGGTCGTAGCGGCGACCGATCGAGGGCCAGTCCCAGCCCTGCGCGATCCGCCCGGCGGCGCGCGCCATCGCCGTGGCCGCGGCCGTGTCCGTGAGCGCCGTCCGGAGCGCCCCCCCGAGGGCGTCGGCGTCGCCGTGCGGGACCAGCATCCCAGCACCTCCCGAGAGCACCTCAATCGAGTGTGGGAAGCTGGTCGCGATCACCGGCTTGGAGGCGGAGATGGCCTCAACGAGAACCCCCGACGTGACCTGGTCGACGGACCGGTACGGCAGGACCACGAGGTCGGCGCTCCGGACGAGCAGCGCAAGCTCCGACGCCTCCAGGTAGCGGTCGTCGAACTCGACGACATCTTCGAGCCCGAGCTGGCGGACAAGCGCCTGCAGCCCCTCGCGGTAGGCCTCGCCGTCGGTGCGTCGCACGTTGGGGTGGGTCGCGCCGGCGATGAGGTAGCGAGGGGTGGGGATCAGGTCGCGGATGCGCGCGCACGCTTCGATCGCCACCTCGAGCCCCTTGCCGGGGCCGATGAGGCCCCAGGTCAGGACGAGCGGACGGTCGCCGGTGGCGAGCGACGGGCCGGCGAAGGCCTCGTCGGCACCGTGCGGGATCACGACGACGCGGTCGGGGTCCACGTCGTGGTGAAGGATCAGCCGGTCGGCCGCGGTCTCGCTCATGACGACCGAGCGGTACGAGGCGGCGGCGAGGCCCTCGACGATGGTGCGCTGGCCGGCCGTCGGGTTCGCAAGGACCGTGTGAAACGTCGTTGTGAGGGGCACACGGAGACCGGCGACGAGGTCGAGCACCTCGCGACCGTCGCTGCCGCCATAGATGCCGAACTCGTGCTGCAGCGACACAGCATCGAAGGCGTTCAGCACGGCCGTACCGACTGCGAGGGAGCGGGGGTGGCCGCGACGGAGGACCGACACGCCCTCGCCGCCCCAGCCGTCACGGGCCCCGTCGATCATGCGCAACACGCCGAGTCCATCCCGACTCCCGCGCGCGGTGGAGATCGCGCCCAGAAGCGACGACGTGAAGGTCGCGAGTCCGCAGACGGTCGGTGGGTAGGTGCTCACGAAGCCGATCGACGGCCCCTCGGATGTGACGGTCACAGTCCCTCCAGGTGTGGACCCGCCAGCACGGCGGGGTCGACACTCCCAACGGGATGACCGGGCGCCAGACGGCGGCTCCGCGAATCGAGTGGGCGGAAGACCGCCATCTGCCGACGGTACCGGTCATGGATGGCCTCCCGTCGATCTGCCCCTACAGCCGCACGTGACCCCCGAGCTGCTCGACGGTCACCGCACTGGCGGCGAGCGAGTGCATCCTGGCGTCCAGGTGTCGGGCGACGTACTGGGCATCCTGGCCCGCGCCGAGGATCAGCATCGACGCGAATGCGTACTGGAACGCCAAGCCCATGAAGTACAGGCCGGGCTGCGACTCGACCACACCACGTCGCTCCAGCGGCCATCCGTCGTCACCCATGATCGGCAGGTCGATCCAGCCGAAGTCGTGGCGAAACCCGGTGCACCAGACGACGTTTCTCACGTCGAGGACGCGACCGCCCGCCAGTTGCGGAAGGCCGCCGACAACGGCCTCGGTCCGTTCCTGCAGCCACCGGACGCCTGCGCCGGTCAGGTCCTTCTCACGGACGCGCAGGAGCGGGCCACCGTGCGCACGAATCTCGGACTGTGCCCTGCGACCGATCGGCGTGCTGAGGTTCACCACCTTGCGAGTGGCGAACCTGAGCACTGGCGAGAGGAAGCGAACCACCGGCCCCTCCAGGGTGAAGGGCATTTCGCCCGTGTTCCGGCCAGACAGGTACGTCACATGGGTCGCAGCCACCTCCAGTGCCACGTCGGCACCGGAGTGCGCGGCACCCACGACCAGCACCGGGCCTGGCTGCAGCTGCGATGGGTTCTTGTAGTCCGAGGAGTGCAGCTGCACGATCGACGCGTCGAGCTGGTCGGCGATGGGTGGCGTCCACGGCTTGCCGTAGGTGCCGGTCGCGACCACGACATTCGAGGTGACGAAGGTGTCCGAGGTCGTCTCGACGACGAAGCCGTCGCCGTCTCGTGCCACGCGGGTGACGTGGGTGCCAGATCGGACCGGCAGCTCGTGATGCGCCGCATAGGCCTCGAGGTAGTCGGCGACCTCGTCCTTGCCCGGCAGCGCCATGGCCGGGCCTGGGAACGGCAGGTCGGGCAGGCCATCGATCCTGGCGGGGCTGTAGAGCTTGAGTGAGTCGTAGTGGCGTCGCCAGTTGTCACCGGGTCGGCCGAGTGCGTCGAGGATGAGGAACTTTCTCCCCAACTTCTTGAGGTGGTAGCCGGTCGCCAGACCGGACTGTCCACCGCCGATGACGATCGTCTCGATGTGTTGGGTGCCCATGGCGCGTCTCCCTGTGAGGCCATGACCGAACCTACGAAACGGCAGCAACCCAGACATCGGGAGGAACACCCATCTTCGGGCAACGGGCAATGGGTGATTCGGCGCACGACCTGCGAGCGAGGTCAGCCGGCGAACTCCGCCGCCATCATCGTCTCTCCATCAGCGTCGTCAGATCTCCCACGGGATCGACGTTGGTCGCCTCAGGGAGGGATCTGTTGCTGCGGGTCATCGCTCGCATCGGCCGGAGGGCCGGCAGGCGTCTCCGAGTGGTCTGGCGTGGCGTGGGCGAGGGTCACGGTGATCCGGGCTCCGCCGGTGGGACTGGCGGTGATGACGAGTTCTCCGCCGTGGGCCTGCGCGAAGACGTTGACCAGCGACAGGCCGACTCCCGTACCCGGTTGGGGGGAGGATGCTGCCTCGGTGCCCTGGTGGAAAGGCTGGATGAGGCGCTCCCAGTCAGTCTCGCCGAGGCCGGGCCCGTCGTCGTCGACGGTGAGCTCGACGCCTTCGGTGGTCGCCCGTGTCCGGATCCAGACGCTGGTGTCGGGTGGGGTGTGCCGCACGACGTTGCGCAGCAGGTTGGCGACGATCCGTTCGACCCAGCTTGCGTCGAGATCCATCGTGATCGGTTCGAGGTCGAGCTCGACGGCGTGGTTGCCGAGTTCGATGTCGTTGACCTTCCGCTCGATGAGTTCGGTCAGGTCGGTGGGCAGACGGTTCGGCTCGACCAGCCCGCGGGTGAATTGGTCGATGTCGCCGAGGTCGTCCAGCAACCGATGGAGCCGCTGGGCGTTGGTGAGGATGCGCCGGTGGAAGTCTCGGGTGTCTGCGGGGGAGAGCCCGTGGCGGGGGTCGGCGAGCAGCGCAGCGAATCCCATGATGGAGGTCAGCGGGGTACGCAGCTCGTGGGAGACGCTCTGCAGGAACGCGTCCTTCAACGCGTTGAGCCCGCGGAGCTGGTCGGCCGCCTCGAGTTCGTCGCGGAGAGCCTGTTCGAGCGCCTGTGTCATCTCCGACCGTGCGGTGACGTCGCGGGCCACGAGTTGGATGGTGACCGGGGTGGTGGACGGATCGGTCAGCGTGGAGTGGATTTCCAGCCACACCAGGCGCCCGTCGGCACGTTGGACCTGGACCGTGGCAAGCCGGATGGGTTCTGACGGGGTCGGGAGCAGGTCGTCCAGGGCGTCGTCGAGGTCGTCACTGCGCTGGTGGAACAGGGAGTTGAGAAGGTCAGGGTCGTCGTGGAGTTGTTGGTGCGTGTAGCCCAGGATGGTGGTGGCAGCGGGGTTGACGTAGTCGACCTGCATTCGGCCGTCAGTGTCGATCCGCAGCCTGGTGACGATGTCGGCAGCGCTTTCCGCCAGGTCGCGGAACTCTGCCTCGGCGAGAGTCAGGGCACGCAGCATGGCGTATCGCGCAGTGACGTCGCGCAGGACCGACAGATGCATCCCGGGCTGGATGTTGGACACCGCCCGGAACTCGGTCTCGACGACGTCGCCGTCCTTGTGCAGCAGGGAAAACGTTCCCGACTCGGTTCCGGCCTGCAGGAACGACTCGAACTGGATGGCGACATCGGCAGGCTGCTGGTCGGGAGCAGCCAGATCGTCAGGTCGCATCCCGAGCAGTTCGTTGCGCGAGTAGCCGGTCAGCTGGCAGACCGCGGGGTTCACCTCGATGAAGCGGCCCTGGTCGTCGGCCAACACGATCGCGTCGATGGCGTGGTCGAACAGCGCCTGCAGCCGCATGCGGGTCGCCTCCAGCTCGCGTGCCGCCCCGACCTGCTCGGTGACGTCCTCATGGATCGCCACGAAATGCTGGATCTCGCCGCCCTCGCCTACTACCGGCGTGATGGTCTGGCTGACCGTGTACAGCTTGCCGTCAATGCGGCGGTTGACCACCTGCCCGCGCCACACCCGCCCCGCGAGGATTGTCTGCCACAGATCCCGGTAAAACGCCTCGTCCTGCAGCCCGGACTTCAGCAGCCGAGGATTGGCTCCGATCGCCTCCGATGACGCATACCCACTCATCGTCTCGAACGCGGCGTTGACCCACTCGATGGTGCCGTCACGGGCCGTGATCACCACCGCGTTCGCGGTGCCCGACAGCGCCGTCGCCTGCAGGCGGTTGCGGTCCTCGCTGGCCGTCAGTCGACGTGTCCTGTCGTGCGTGCTCGCTTCTGCAGCGACCAGCCGATCCGACCGTCGCCGCATCGACACCGACAGGACCAGACCGGTGATGGCGATGAACAACACGCCCTTGCCCAGCTCCACGACCCAACGCGGGGTCGACGTGACCTCCGCAATGGTGTCGGCCACTGGGTCGCTACCGAGGACCCACAGCGTCCCGACCACGACGTAGACGAAGACGACCACGCCAACTGGTATCAGGCGCCGCTCCCGATTCGGCGCCCCTGCGTGGTCACGGAACTGCAGAGACGCCATCTGGAACCCCATCCCCCGAGAAGTCCACTCCGCCCTGCATGATATGCGTCATCGATGCCAGGAACAGGTAGGGGCAGGCCGAACGGCCGTGCGAGTCCGGGTCGTCCTTGACGATGGTCCCGGCTGGTGGGTGACCGGCGCGTAGGCGGCCCGCGCGTGCGTACGCCAGGCGTTCGTGGTGGTTGCATCCGTGTCGGCGTCGCGCTGCCAGCGCGGCAACGATGGACGGAGCGGGCGTGTCGGACCTCGAACAGTCACAGGACAACCTTGGCACCGGGGCCGAAGGCGAGCTGACGACGACGGCCATCGAGGGCGCCGACGTCGTAGCCATCGCGTTCGCCGAGGACCTTCTGGCGCAGGAGGCCCTGTTGGCGTGCATGCGCCTGCAGAAGCACGACTGGCTGCGCCTCGACGATGCCGTCATCGCGGTCCGGGTGGGGCAGGACAAGGTCCGGCTCATCCAGACCAAGGACGTCAACACCTCCCAAGGGGCGGTGTCGGGGTCGTGGTGGGGCCTGATCGCCGGGCTGTTCGTTGGTGGCCCCCTGGTCGGGCTGGCGCTGGGCGCGGCAGTCGGCGGGATCTGGGCCAAGATGCGTGACGTCGGCATCGACGACGACGAGATGCGTCGGATCGGCGAATCCCTCGCCGTGGGTGAAGCGGCCCTGTTCCTGCTGATCACCGACTGCCATGCCAGCCACGCGCTGTTCGAGGCGTCGCGGTTCCAGGGGCGCCTGCTCGTGTCGACCCTGGACGAGGCCATGCAGGTGCGGTTGCGGGAGGCGCTGGCCGAGACCGTCAACCCCTGGGGCTGAGGCGGGCGGGCACGCGCCCGGTTCCCGGCGACCGCCACGCGGGCGACGCGCGCGCGCACCAGTCACGTGCGCAACCGAGGCGGCGCGGGCGGCATCTGAAAGGCGCACGGACGGCACCGCTGTCCAGAGTCCAAGGAGACACCACGATGCGAGCTCGCATCATCACTGCGCTGGCGCTGACGGCGGCGCTCGGTACGACGGCCGCCTTCGCCCTCATGTCCGGTGACGACGACCCCGGCGCGGTCGACCAGCCCGCCGACCCCGCGGCCGGTGCCTGCTTGGCCGGCGACCCCGAATGCAACGACATCCCCGGCGTCGCCGACGGCGAGCCGGCGCCAGGGATGAACATGTGCCTGCCCGACGTGCCCGACTGCGAAGACGTCGTCGTCGAGGAGCAGCCGCCCTCCGAGCCGGGTTCGGAGCCGGACGGCGGCGACGCGACCGACCAGGACGGCAGCGACGCCGACCGCGATCGGGCACGCGCCCAGCTCGGCCTGGCCCAGGACGACCTCGACGAGGACGTCCGCATCGGCCGGCGCGGTGAGGAGCAGTACATGCTGACCGAGGACTACGTGCTCGGCCGCCTCACGGTCGAGCTCGACGACGACGGCACGGGGACGTTCCGCGTCACCTCGGTCACCGTCGAGCTGGCGGACGGGCCGGAGACCTTCACAGCCTGATCCACCCCGGACGCCGCCTCGCCCCACCACGGGCGGGGCGGCGTCACGCTGCCCGCACCGTGGGCCCCGTCACCACCAACGCGGGGCCCCGCCCACGCGCGACCGACCAAGGTCGCCTGATGGAGCGTGCTGGACGTCAGATCAGCAGCGGGTCCGCAACGACGTGCACGAAGGCCGGGCCGTCGTACCCGATCGCCTCGGCAAGTGCGCCGTCAAGCTGGTCAGCGGCGGTCACCTTGATCGCGTGCAGCCCACAGGATCGGGCGACGACGGTCCAGTCCGGATTGTGCAGCCCGGTCTGCCACACCTCCCACCGGGACTCGCGCTGCTCTTTGGAGATCTTGGCGAGCTCGCTGTTGTCGAGCAGGATGTGGCAGATTGGCATGCCGTACTTGACGACCGTCGTGAGCTCCATCGCGTACTGGCCCAAGCCGCCGTCGCCGGACACGGAAATGACCTTGCGGGAGTCGCCGACCGCGGCCCAGGCGCCCATGGCAGCGGGGAGTGCAAAGCCGATGGAGCCGAGGTAGCCGGACATCAGTACGTCCTGCTCACCCGTGACGTCGAGGTAGCGGCCGAACGAGTAGGTGTTGTTTCCGACATCGACGCAGAACACGGCGTCGTGCGGGGCAGCCTGGCCGAGGGCTTCGAAGATCACGGCCGAGTTGAGCCCGTGGCCGTGGTCGTCGGACCGTCGGCTGGCCTTCTCGTCGCGCCAGATGCGCTTGCGCTGCGCCACCTCGGGGCGGTGATCGACGCAGCGCAGGTCCGAAGGGAGGCGCTCGAGGAACACCTGCGCCGTCGTGCCGACGTGGCCGAGCAGGGGCAGGGTCACGGGGTGGAACCGCCCGAGACTCTGCTGGTCGAGGTCCACCTGGATGATGGGCTTGTAGTCGGCGATGCCGGTGTGGTTGGAGAACGACGCGCCGAACGCGATGATGAGGTCGGACTCGTTCATGAACCATGACGCGATCGGCGTGCCGGAGCGGCCGAGCACGCCGCAGCCGAGTTCGTGGTCATCACCGACGAGGCCCTTGGCCTTGAACGTGGTCACCATGGGGGCGCCGATGCGCTCGGCGAAGGCGATGACGTCGGCGGTTTGCCCACGCGACCCAGCTCCGAGGATCACCAGCGGTCGCTCGGTGTCAGCGATCATCGCCACCGCGCGGTCGACCTCGGCAAGCGGTGGATGCACCTCCGCAACGCCCACACGACCCTCGGGTCCTCGCACGCTCGCCCCATCCGGGGCCGGCGCGTGTTGGACCTCGTCCGGGAACGCGAGGTGGGCGACGTCACGCTCGACGATCGCGGTCTTCGCGGCCCGCGCGGCCAGCTCCGCGTGGTCGGCGCCGGCGACCATGGTCGCCTGGTAACGGGCGACGTCGGCGAACGCCTTGGCGAGGTCGAGGTCCTGGAAGGCGCCCGAGCCAGCGACCTTCGACGGCACCAGACCCGACAGGGCCAGGACCGGCGCGCGGTCGACCTTGGCGTCGTACAGGCCGGTGAGCAGGTTGGTCGAGCCGGGGCCCGCGATGCCCAGGCACGCGGCGATCCCGCCGGTCAGCTTGCCGTACGCGCTGGCGGCGAACGCGGCCGCACCCTCGTGACGGATCCCGATGTAGGTGAGTTCGCCACGTTCCTCCGCCACCCGCAACGCGTCGGCCAGTCCCAGGTTCGAGCCCCCGACCATCCCGAACACGTGGGTCAGTCCCCAGGCGATCAGCGTGTCGACGACCACGTCGGCCACCGTTCGCTGGCGTGGGGTCTCGACCGGAAGGGCCGCGTACAGCCCGTCGTCGCGGACCTCGACGCGGAACGCTTGCGGCGCGTCGGCGAACCCGGCGGGTGGCTTGCCGTTGCAGGGCGAGTAGTCGTAGCCGTGCCACGGGCACCGCAGCCAACCGCGCTCGATCGAGCCCTCCCCGAGCGGGCCGCCCTGGTGTGGGCAGCGGTTGTCGAGTACCCCGAACCCGTCGTCGGTCCGGGTCACCGCGAACGACCGCCTTCCGACCGTGACGGTGATCACTCGCCCGACCGGGAGATCGTCCAGGTCCAGCACGCGCTCCCAGGTGAAGTCGTCGTCCGGCAGCGCCGGCAGGACCATCGATGGCGTGTCGCTGGAGGCCATGCTCGTCCGCTCCGGGTCGGCTGCCTCGCAACGGTAGAGCGCGACGGCCCGTCGGGGGCGCGGACCGTCCCCGCCGCCCAGCGCCAGGGCGTACGCCTGCCGTCAGTCGGACGGCAGCGGCCGCAGCACACGCTTGTCGTACTTGAGCGTTTCCATGAGCTCGTCGACGATCTCGTCACCGCGTCCGTCGCGGATGGCGTCAGCGACGTGTGTCTCGAGGTGGTGGCGGAACACCTCGCGGCTGGTGCCCTCGAGCATGCCCTGGACAGCGGCGAGCTGCTTCATGATGTCGGGGCACCAGTCGTCGTTCTCGACCATGCGCACGATGCCGTCGAGGTGGCCGCGGGCGGTCTTGAGCCGGTTGATGACCTTGCGGTGGTAGTCGTCCATGGGGGGCTCCGCTTCTGGGCTGCCCGCAGGGGGCGGCGCGGGTCGGCGGTCGTCAGGCGCGGTCGGGCGTGGTTGTGGTCGTGTAGCGGGCCGGGTCGGCCACGAACTGATCGCGGCAGCCGGGTGAGCAGAAGTGGTAGGTCGTACCGTCGTGCTCTGCGGTCGCGGCGGCGTTCGCGGGGTCGACGGTCATGCCGCAGACGGGGTCGATCGCGGCCGCAGGCTGCTCGGGTTCGTGGTTCTCGGGTTCGTGGTTGTCGTGGGTCTGCATGGTGGGCACCTCCACATTCGGGTCGATGGTCGGGGTGACGTCGGATGAGGGCAGGGGTTCGGGGTGCCATCGGCGCAGCCGGTTGGCGTTGCCGACCACCGACAGCGAGCTGGCCGCCATGGCGGCAGCCGCGATCATCGGCGAGAGCCGCCAGCCGGTGAACGGGTACAGCAGCCCGGCGGCGATGGGGATGCCGATCGCGTTGTAGACGAACGCCAGGAACAGGTTCTGCCGGATGTTGCGCATCGTGGACCGCGACAAGGTGATCGCGGTCACCAGCCCTTCGATCCGCTCGCTGATCAGGGTGATGTCGGCGGCCTCGATCGCGACGTCGGTGCCCGACCCGATGGCGATGCCGACGTCGGCCTGGGCGAGCGCCGGGGCGTCGTTGATGCCGTCGCCGACCATCCCGACCCTGCGGCCCTCGGCCTGCAGTCGCGACACCTCGGCGGCCTTGTCCTGCGGCAGCACCTCGGCCAGCACGCGGGCGATACCGACCTGCCGGGCGATCGCGGCCGCCGTGCGGCCGTTGTCGCCGGTGATCATCACCGGCTCGACGCCCAGCCTCTTCAGGGCCGCGATCGCGGCAACGGCGTCGTCCTTGATGGTGTCGGCCACCGCGATCAGTCCGGCCGGGCGGCCGTCGACCGCGGCGAACATCGGGGTACGTCCGGCCTCAGCCAGCCTTGCCGCCTCCTGTTCGAGCTGGGCGGTGTCGATGCCAGCCTCGGTCAACAGGGCCAGGTTGCCGACGAGGACGTCGCGGCCGTCGACGGTGGCGCGGATGCCCTTGCCGGTGACCGAGTCGAATCCGTCAGGGTCGGCCAGGTCGAGCGCACGGCTTCGGGCGCCGCGGACGATCGCCTCGCCCAGTGGGTGTTCGGACACGGTCTCGGCGGAGGCGACCAGCCGCAGCAGCTCCTCCTCGTCGAGATCATCCACGACGACGATGTCGGTGAGTTCGGGCGTGCCCTTGGTGATCGTGCCGGTCTTGTCAAGCACGAGCACGTCAAGCTTGTGGGCGGTTTCCAGCGCCTCGGCCGAGCGAATCAGGATGCCGTGCTCGGCGCCCTTGCCGGTGCCGACCATGATCGACAGAGGCGTTGCCAGGCCCAGCGCACACGGGCAGGCGATGATCAACACGGACACGCCAGCGACCAGCGCCAGGGTGAGGGCGGGCTGGGGCCCGACGACGAACCAGGTCACGAACGTGGCGATCGCGATGAACACGACGGCCGGCACGAACCAGCTGGAGACGAGGTCGGCGATGCGCTGGATCGGGGCGCGGGAGGCCTGGGCCTGCTGCACCAGCTGCACGATCTGAGACAGCATGGTGTCGCGTCCCACCGCGGTGGCGCGGAACCGGAACGAGCCAGTGGTGTTGACCGTGGCGCCGATCACGGCGTCGCCGACCGTCTTCTCCACGGGGATGGACTCGCCAGTGACCATCGATTCGTCCAGGGTCGAGGCCCCAGAGATGATCTCGCCATCGACGGGGATCTTCTCGCCGGGCCGGACCAGCACCGTGTCGCCGGGCAGGACCTCCTCGACCGGGATCTCGACCTCACCGTCGTCGCGGATCACCCGTGCGGTCCTGGGCTGCAGGCCCAGCAGCTTGCGGATGGCCTCGCCCGTGCCGGCCTTCGCCTTGGTTTCCAGCAGCCGGCCGAGCAGGATCAGGGTCAGGATGACCCCGACGGCCTCGTAGTAGACCTCGCGGACATCGGCGGGAACGAGCGAGGGGATCAGCGTGACCACGAGGCTGTAGCCGAACGCGGCGATGGTGCCGAGCGTGATCAGCGAGTTCATCTCCGCGGTGCGGTGACGCAGGGCGAGCCAGCCGGTGCGGTGGATCGGCCAGCCGGTGTAGGCCATGACGGGGGCAATCAGGCCGAGTTGGACCCACCGGTTCATGACCCACTCGGGCACCCAGGTGGCGCCGAACAGCTCCATGGCCATCACGGCGATGACGACCGGGGCGGTCAGCACCGCCCCCAGCAGGACCCGGCGCGACAGGTCGGCGATCTCGGCGGCGCGCTCGGCGGCCTCGATGTCCTGCTCGCCCGCCGTGTCCTGGTCGCGCTCCCGGACCTGGTAGCCGCCTGCCTCCGCGGCCGCGGCGATCGCGGCGGGGTCCGTGCGGGCGGGGTCGTAGGTGACCACCACCCGGTCGGCCGCGGCGTTGCCCGCAACGTCAATGACCCCGGGCAGCGTGGCCACGGCGGCGTCGATCGTGGCCACGCAGGTCGCACACGACAGGCCCTTGACCACGGCGAACTCGACCTGGGTCGAGGCGTCGGTTGCGGTCGTTCGAGGCTCTTGGGTGGATGCGCGAGCACTGTCGGGGAGGTCGCCGCCTGCGTCGGCGTCGTGGCCGGCAGGCTCGACCAGCAGCCGCCCGTGGACCATGTTCATCCCGCAGGCAAACCCGAAGGTCCCGGGCTCGGTGGGCAACAGCTCAACGGTTGTCTGCGCGAACGCCGGCAGCGTCTGCGACAGCTGGAAGTCGGGGAACACCACCTTGGAGGTGCAGTCGCCCGACTCCTGCCGGTCAAACGTCAGCCGAACCGGCACACCCTCGGTGACCTGGATCACGTCGGGGACGAAGCCGCCCTTGACGATGACCGTGACCTCCTGCACCCCACCACGCAGCTGCGCCGATGCGGCCCGCTTCGGGCCGAAGAAGAACCACGCCAGCGCGCCGATGAGGGCGCCGCCGGCGAGGATGACGACCAGGTCGATGCCGATCATGACCACTCCAGTGTTTCTTCCCGACTCAAGTCTATCCCACCCCGGGTGGGGTGGCTAGCGCTTGGTTGCGGCGAGCCGGTGGAACACGGCCGCAGCCGCGGCGGTGATGCCGGCCAGCCACCCGAGCGTGAAGGCCAGGCCAACGGTCTCGTCGAAGGTTGGGGTGAAGGCGCCGTCGACGAGCAGGCGGACGGCGCCGTAGCCGGGCATGAGGGAGGCCCAGGAGGGTGGTGCGGCGTCGAACATGATGTTCTGGGCAAGGCCAACGTCGAGGAACGGCAGCAGGAACATCAGGTACAGCCCGCCCAGCCGTCCGACGAGCGGGCCGATCACGACGCCGATCATGGCGTAGGTCATCGCGATTGCGAGCGTTGCGAGCGCGAAGGTCGGCCAGACCTGCGGGGTGAAGCTGAATGCGGTCACCACGAGCGAGACACCGCTGACCAGGGTGGCCGCGAGCACGATGACACCGAGACGGGCGGCCAGGACCTCTCGGGGTCGGAAGCCGGCGATGACGAGCCGGCGGTCCGCCTCGGCCGAGCCGAGCACGACGAACAGGCCGGCCAGCCCGGCCAGGAACGCGACGGTGATGGCGACCATGATGGCGCCGTGGACGTCGACCATGGACAGGATCGAGATGGCCCGCGTGCCGCCCTCAGCGAGCTCGACCGGGGCGGGGTCGTCGGGAGTGATGGAGATCGACAGCGTGATGAAGAAGATCGGCAGTCCGATCAGCAGGACCCACAGGGCGACGTTGCGGCGGTACTCGCGCCACGCGGCGGTCAGCCCGGCTCGCAGCCGCGCCCAGGATGACGTGACCCTGGGGGCGTGGCCGTTGCGGACCGGTCTGGTCGTGACGATCAGGGAGGTGAACGCCAGGGCCAGACCGCCGAGCGTCCAGGCCAGCGATGCGCCAAGGTCGCCAAGCGGGCTGGCGTGGTTGGTGGAGGCATCCAGCATGACCAGGGTGGGGAAGTGGGCCGGGAAGAACCGGTTCAGCAGCGAGTCGGCCTGGCCCATGCCGGGGCCGAGGAACACGTCGAACATCCACACGAAGATCAGCAGCAGCGAGCCGTTGACCTCCGAGCGCACCAGCGCCCCGATCGTGGCGCCGATCCCGAGGTAAATGATCGCGAACATCGCCGTGGCACCGACGGCCCGGACGGGGTCGGTGACGTCCGTGCGCGCCATGAGCGCCAGCAGCGCACCAACCGTGGCCACTGTCGCGAGCAGCAGTGACGACGCCAGCCTCGCCGTCACGACCCCTGCGGTGGCCGACCCGGCAGCGGCCAGCCGCCGGTCGGCTTCGCGGGACCCGGACACGTGGAAGTAGCCCGCGACTCCGGCCAGGAACGCCGCGGCCCAGCCGGCGGTGGCGGCCTCGAGCTGCCCGAGCGTGGTCTGCGCACCCAGGATTCGGCCGAAGTCGGCCAGCGCGCCCGCGGACATCGCGACGAACACGACCGGGACGGCGGCCAACAGCACCAGGTTGAGCGGCCGGCGGGCGTACTCCACCAGAGCCCGCCACGTCAGCAGGCCCATCAATGGCTGCGCACGCGTCGTCATCGCGGCACCGTCCTGCCCTTGACAAGGTCGTAGATGCGGTCGAACCGTTCGGCGTCGGTGATGAAGTGGCTGATGATCAGCAGGCTTGCGCCGGCGTCACGGCGGTCGCCGGTGAGCTCCCAGAACCGCTGGTAGGTGTCCCAGTCGAACCCGGCATAGGGCTCGTCGAGCAGGAGGAGGTCCGGGTCGGGCAGCAGCGCCAGGCCCAGGTTGAGCTTGGCGCGGGTCCCGCCCGACAGCTCCTCCACCCGGCGGTCGCGCCACTCGGCGAACCCCAGCGTCGCGTACAGGTCGTCACGCGACGCGTCGACGTCCGGCTCGGCCATGCCGTAGGCGCGGCCAAACAGTTCGAAGTGCTCGTCGCAGGTCAGCCGCTCGTACAAGACTGGTTCCTGTGGGCAGAATCCGACCAGACCGAAGTGGTCGACGGTGCCGGCATCGCGGTCCAGCGCCCCGACCAGGATCTTCATCAACGTCGACTTCCCCGACCCGTTCTCACCAACCAGTCCCACGACCTCGCCGGGCCACAGCTGCAGCCCGGCACCGTTGAGGACCCGGTTGGCCCGTCGGTGTGGCCACCAGCCGATGCGGTAGGTCTTCACCAGCCCTTCTGCGGTCAGGACGGCATCGGCAGGCGAATGCTCGTCGGTCGACGACGTCAGCAACCCGGTGGTCGGGGTCACGGCTCGCTCCTCGGCTGCGGCTCAGAGATCCCAGTGTTCCACCCCACCAGGGGTGGGCAAGGGTCAAAGGGCCCGACGGGACGGGCCCGCCGGCACCCTCAGTGGGACGTCGCCGGGTGGCCACGAGCGGCCAGGAGCGGTCGGTGGCCGGTCACCCGTCGTGTCCGTGGGGGTCGACGGACTCGGCCGGGGCAGCGGGCGGCTGGGTGGCGTCGCTGATCGCGGGCCCGATCAGGAGCGCGGAGACCGCGTAGATCGTTGCGAAGGCGGCCAGCGCGAGGCCGGGCGCGCGCCAGCTGCCGGTGCGGCGCCGCAGGCGGCGCAGGGTTGGGATCGTGGCCGCGAACCCCAGCGCTCCGAACAGCAGCCGGCCCCCGGCGCCGGCCACGAGTGCGGAGCCGGCCAGCGGGCCGACGTGGTGCAGCACGTGCGGTGCGGTGCCCGTGACGGCAGCCCAGGCCCCCAGCAGCGCAGCGCGCAGCCGGTTCACGAGGTGTGCAGGGGTCGCGGTTGCCGCGGTGGGACCTGGAGCGGTCACAGTCGCCTCCTCGGGGTTCTCCCTCGGCATCGTGCGTCCCCACGGTCAAGCGGTGAGGACTGCCCGCGTCAACATCCGGTCAAGACCCCGGGGCTTGACGGGAACTTGATGGTTGGCATGGCCGGGGCTTGATGTCTTGGCGGCACCGTCGCCATCGGCCAGGAAGGCGACGGCGATGATGTTGGTGGTTCCGCTCGTGATCGTCGTGATCGTCGTGCTGCTGATTGTGTCGCTCGCCCGAGTCGGCGTCGACGAGCCCCGTACCTGCACGTTCGAGTGTCGAGTCCCCCGCCACGCCGGCGCGTGGATGCGCGGCACCCTCGTCGTGGAGGGGGCGTCATCGTGACCGACGACACCTCGCGCATCGCGGTGACCTACGTCACCGCGCCGGCCTGTCATCTCTGCGATCGCGGTCGGCACGTGCTCGCCGACCTTGCCGCCATCTACCCGCTCGACGTCCACGAGGTTGCCCTGACCGCACCCGAGGGGCGACAGGCACTGGCGGACAGCCGGGCACCGTTCCCGCCAGTGCTGCTCATGGACGGGCGTCTTGTTGCGTACGGCCGCCTGTCGGCGCGGCACCTCGCACGGGCATTCGATCGCCTGACGGCGACCGTGACCGGAGGCTGAGGTGGAAGGGGTGTTCCTGGGCGGGTCCGTGCTGGCGGCGTTCCTTGCCGGCACGATCGCGCTGTTCGCGCCATGCTGCATCCTGGTGGTGTTCCCGGCCTACCTCGCTGCTGCGGTCCGCAATGCCCGCTGGCGACTGGTGCCCCTGACCCTGGTGTTCGCGGCCGGGCTGGCCATAGTCCTGGTGCCGGTCAGCCTTGGGCTTGCACTGCTGTCACGCACGTTGCTGGCGTTCCACTCGACCGTGTACCTGCTGGGTGGTGTGCTGCTGCTCGCCCTGGCCGTCGTGGCGTTCACCGGGAGAACGTGGGCACTGCCGTTTCTGCGTGGCGCGCCCGACATCGCCCGGACCGACTCGGCTGGGGTGTTCGCCCTTGGGGTGTTCTCCGGGGCGGCCAGCAGCTGCTGCGCCCCCGTCCTGGCCGGGGTACTGACGCTGACTGCGGTGTCCCCGTCGCTGCTGTCAGGCACCGGGATCGCGCTGGCGTACGTGTTCGGGATGGTGTTCCCGCTGCTGGTCATGACGCTGGTCTGGGACCGCTCCGAGCTGCGCGAACGGCTCACGCTCCGCGCCCGCACTGTGGAAGTACGCCTGGCCGGGCGGCGCTACACGACCACCAACCTGAACCTGCTCATGGCTGGCGTGTTCGCGCTCATGGGCCTCGGCCTGATCCTCGTCGGCGTCACGGGCGCGAGCCTCGCCCCGACTTTCCAGACGACGCTCGGTGGCCGGCTCGAGGACCTGCTCGCTCCGGTCGCACGAATCGTCGACCCCGTGCCCGACTGGCTCGGCGGACTCCTGCTGATCGTGCTCGGTCTGGGTGCTGCGGCCCTGTCCGCACGGTCCCGCGCGGCCACGGCCGACCGCGGCGGCACGGAACCGGAGCAGACGCAGGAGATGGCCGGGGTCACGTCGACATCGCAAGGAGAACCGCATGAGCACCACGCATGCCACTAGGAACCGTTCGGCTGGCAAGGGTCGCCCAACCCGGCGCCGCACGCACCGAGGTCGCGCACGGCAGCGCAGCGGCTGGCTGCTGTTCGCGCTGCCGCTCGCGGTCATCGTCGGACTCGTGATCGTGGCCGGCATCACCGGCACCGGTACCAGCGAGACGCCGGAGACCGCCGACGGGTTCCTCCTCCCCGACAGCGCCGGTGGCATGTTCCGCCTCGCCGACGCGCTCAAGGAGGGCGACACCCTCCTGTACTTCTCGATGGGGGTCGGCTGCGACGGCTGCTTCGCCCAGATTCCCGAGATCACCGAGGTGCTCAACGCCCGCGGTATCCGGCTTGCCTCGATCATGGTCGACCCGTCCCCGGCGGTCGCCCACGAGGCTGCCCGATTCCGGATCACCGACCCCATCCTGATCGACGCCGACCGTCAGGTCTCGCAGGCCTACGGGATGCTGGGCGTGTACGGCCACACCGACCGGCCCAGCCACAGCTTCGCGCTCGTCCGCCAGGACGGCACGGTCGCTGCGGTGCAGCACTACGCCACGATGTTCGTCCCGGCCGACCAGCTGCTGGCCGACCTGGGCATCACCACCGCCGGTTCTTGACGCCACGTTGACCGTGACCACACCGCGACCGGACAGGTGTGAGGAACACTTGCTGAGAACCAACGACGGGAGGCACGTCATGATGTGGGCCGGCTGGGGCATCCACTGGATCTGGATGGTCGTGTTCTGGGTTGCGGTCATCGGGCTGATCGCCTGGGCGATCGCCCGCATTGCACCGAACGGTCCGACGCGTCCATCGGACACGGCACGCAGGATCCTCGATGAGCGCTACGCACGCAGTGAGCTCGACGACGACGAGTACCGTCGCCGCCGCAGCGAACTCGGCAGGTGACGTGACGACAGGAAGCCGACCCAGCGAACCGGTGCGGGTCGTCGTCGTCGACGACGAGGTCCCCCTCGTCAGGCTCGTCACCGGCTACCTCGAACGCGAGGGTTACCAGGTCCACCCTGCCTACGACGGCATCGAAGCGCTCGAGGTGATCGAGCACGTCGACCCTGACGTGATCGTCCTCGACCTGATGCTGCCCGGCCTCGACGGCCTCGAGGTGGCCAGGCGTGTGCGCACCTTCAGCGACGCCTACATCCTCATGCTCACCGCCAAGGCGGAGGAGATCGACCGCATCGTCGGGCTGCAGGTTGGCGCCGACGACTACCTGACCAAGCCGTTCTCCCCACGCGAGCTGGTCGCCCGCGTCCAGGTGCTGCTGCGGCGCCCGCGCGTGAACCGCCACCATCCGCCTGCCGGCACCCGCCAGTTCGGTGACCTCATGATCGACCCGGGGGCCCGCGAGGTCACCGTCGAGGGCGAACTGGTCGCGCTGACCAAGCTCGAGTTTGACCTGCTGGACACCCTGTCCGCCGAACCGCGGGTCGTGTTCAGCCGCGAACAGCTGCTCGACCGGATCTGGGGGTCCGCCGCCTATCGCGACGAGCACGTCGTCGCTGTCCACCTCGCGAACCTGCGGCGCAAGCTCGGTGACGATCTCGACGACCCCCGCTACATCCGCACCATCCGAGGCGTGGGCTACCGGATGAGCCAGCCGTGATCCCCCACCCACCCCGCCGGCGGCTGGCACGTCGGCTGCTGGCCGCCAACGGGTTGGTCATCGCCGCAGGCGCGGTCACCCTCGCGGTCGTGGCGCTGCTGGTCAGCCCGCCGCTGTTCCACCGTCACGTCGGGGGTGCGCTCGGCCCGGTTAGCGACGCCGTCGGACGCCACCTCGACCAGGCCCTGTCCACCGCGCTGCTGCTGTCCCTCGGCATCGGTACCGGCGCCGCCGTCGTTGCAGCGTTCGCTGTGAGCTGGGTGCTGTCCTCCCGGCTCGCCCGTCCCATCGAGGACCTGTCCGACACCGCCGACCAGCTCGCCGGAGGCGACCTTTCCGCCCGTGCTGCTCTGCCGCCGGTCGACGACGAACTGGCAGACCTGACCGTCGCGTTCAACGACATGGCGGCCGCGCTCGAGCACACCGAGGACACCCGACGGCGGCTGTTGTCCGACCTCGCCCACGAGCTGCGGACACCGCTGTCCACCATCGAGGGCTACCTCGAAGGGCTCACCGATGGCGTCGTCGAACCGACCAGCCAGACCTGGGCCACGCTGCAGGACGCGGCGGGCCGACTCCGCCGGCTGGTCGACGACGTCGCACTCGTGTCGCGTGCCGAGGAAGGACAGCTCAGCCTCGATCCACGACCGGCCGACGTCGCGAAGCTCGTCGACGCGGCGGTCAGCGCCGCCCACGACGCCTACGCCCGCGCCGGAGTCACCCTCCACGTCGATGTCAAGCCAGGACTGGAGCCCGTCGAGGTCGACGCGGATCGCGCCCACCAGGTCCTGGCCAACCTCCTCGACAACGCCCGCCGCCACACGCCCGCGGGCGGTCAGGTCACCGTCGCAGTGCGCACGGACGGTGACGTCGTCCTGATCATCGTCCGGGACACCGGCGACGGCATCGCCCCCGACCAGATGCCGCATGTCTTCGAGCGCTTCTATCGTGGCGACGTCTCCCGACGATCCGGCACCGGCAGCGGCATCGGCCTGACCATCGCCCGCGTGATCGCTCGCGCCCACGGCGGCGACCTCACCGCGACCAGTCCAGGTCCTGGCCAGGGGAGCCGGTTCGTGTGGCAGATCCTTCGGTGACGGCCAGCCACCGTGCGAGGAACGAGCTCTGGATGCGGGCGGCTTCGTCGAACAGCGCGCTGGGGTGGTAGAGCAGGCCGAAGTGGCCGCCGGCGATGTCGTGCCACTGCTTGGGTTCTGGCATCAGTTCGTACGCGAGCCGGGATACCTCGTAGTTCGCATGCGTCATCTCGTCATCGGGCGCGACCATCATGAGGATGGGCGGGCTGACGAAGGGCGAACACAGCACCGGGCTGCAGGGCACCGGAGTCTCGGGGACGACCCGGGTGACGTGGTTGAGCCATCTGGTGCCGTGGCGAGCGCCACGGTCCATGAACCACCGGAACGCCTGGACGGGTTTGAGCAGGGATGGGGTGCCGAGCTGGTCCGGGGAGACCACGGGCAGCGGTCCCACCGTCGTGTCCGGTCCGCCGGTGACATCACCCTTGAGCAGGCAGGTCCGGATGGCGTCGAAGTTGGCTCGTGACGGTTCGAGGACCGGAGGCCGGGATCCGCATACTGGGATCTGGGCCACGATCGCTCCGACCCGGTTGTCGACAGCACCGACGATGATGACCTCCCCGCCGGAGTAGCTGTCCCCCCACAGGCCGATGCGATCGCGGTCGATCCCGTCGAGCGTCTGTACGAAGTCGATCGCGTCGAGGTAGCCGCGGCACTGGATCCACGGATTGATCTCCTGCCGCGGCTCGCCGCCACTGACGCCGAAGTTGCGGTGGTCATACAGCAGCACCGCCAGTCCGTTGCGGCGGAACACCTCGGCGTACTCGTCGGCCACCATGCGGATGGTTGCCGACGTCCCGTGAGCCATGATCATGACGGGAGGAAGCTTGACGGCGTCGGGCCGGAACAGCAGCCCGCGAAGCGGCGCGCCCTCGGATCGGAACTCGACCTCCTCCATCATGTGCCCACGTTCAGCAGCGTGGATCCCCCCCAGCCGACCAGGAGCACCGCAGCGGCGTAGCGGACCCGCAGGACGCGCGGTGCGACCTTCTCGGCAAGTACGAACCCGGCGATGACAGCCATCCACATCAGGTGCATGGTGCCGACGACGAACAGCACGCCCATCAGCGCCCAGCAGCACCCCAGGCAGTAGACGCCGTGCCGGATTCCCATGATCAGGCCGCCCCGGGCACCGTCACGCCACTCCGCGATCAGGAAACCGACCGGGGTGCGACAGCTGCTCAGACAGGACTCTTTCCAGGGTGTGACCTGGAACAGGCCCGCGAGCACGAGCACCGCCCCGCCGAGGGCCGGTCGGGCCGTGGTGCCCGCCGCGTTCAGCGCACCGACCCGCTCGAGCGTCAGCTGCAGGACCGCGGCGACCAGGCTGAAAGCCAACCAGACGAGCACGTAGCCAGACAGGAACGACCCGACCGCGGCCGCCTTCTTGTCGCTGCTTGGGTCGCGGTGCATCCAGTCCGTGTAGGCGACGACCATCGGCGTGGCGGACGGAACCATCATCCCGACCATCATCGCCGCCCACATCCCCGTCACCAGCAGGAGGCTGGGCCCGGCAGCTGGCATCGCGGATGCCATGGGCATCGTGCCGTCCGGCATGCTCATGCCTGCGGCGAACTGCACGGTGAGGGCCCAGGCGACCGTGGTGACCCCGGCCAGCCCCACGACGACTGCGATCCGATCCGCGCCCCGCCCGACCGCGACGCTGACCGTGCCGGTCACGGCTGGTAGGCGAAGTCCGAGAAGAACCCGTTCTTCTCGGACAGATCCCAGTCGAGCCCGTGGTCGTGGTAGCTGAGCTGCTCCGAGCGCGCCACCACAGCCTCATGGCCCGGGGCGATGCACAGCGGATGGCCGGTCACGGTCACCGTCTCGCCCTGCTGGCCCTCGATCGCCTCGATGTCGACCGCTCCGACGTCGCCGATCCGCAGCGAGCGACGTCGACCATCGGCGGTGTACTCGATGGCGACGCTGGAGATCCCCAGCACCTCGCCGATGTGGCTTGCGAGCCGCTGCGGGTGGCCGCCCTCCTGGCCGGTGAAGATCCTGGTCAGAGCGTCCGACTGCTTGCCGTCCGCCCGTTCGTCCAGGTACAGGGCCACCGTCCACGGAACCTTCGCCATGTGACCGGGTGACCTGAGCGCCAGCGCGACGTTGAGGCCGTCGAGCGACACGCCGTCGGCGTGGCCCTCCTCGACGTGCCAGCCGACCAGCACCGTGCATTCCTCTTCGGTGGGCTCGCTGAGGAACACGCACGGGCACGCAGCCTCGCAGTTGCAGGACTCGAAGTACGTCCCGGACAGGCTCCAGTTGGTCATCATCCACCCTTGTCGTCGACAAGGCGACGCTACGACCGGCACCTGTCCGTCCGCGTCGGGGCTACCACCCAAATGTCGTTTCGCAGGGACGGATCGATGGCGGCATCCCGCCAAGGGGACGCAAGCGTGGGTCCCCCGCGCGGGAGCTACGCGTCGGGTCGGGCCCGGATGAGCGAGGCCGCCCGTGCTGCGATCGCGGCACGGCCGGACTTCCCCTCCAAGCCCAGCTTCGCGTACATGTTCCCCATGTGGCGCTCCACCGTCCGCACGCTGAGGAACACCTGCTCGGCGATCGCCCTGTTCGTCATGCCCGCCGCCACACAGCGCAGGATCTCGACCTCGCGCGCCGTCAGCAGATCGCCGGCGACGTCCGCGTCGCTGGGCAGGGCCGGCAGGAACGCGTCGAGCTCGCGGAGGAAGACGGGCCATGCGGGCTCGTCCGCGAGGAGGATGTGGTTGCGTCCCTCAAGCGGCACGAACCGGGCGGCGGGGATGGCGGACGCCAAGCTCCGGCCCTGCTCGAACGGCACGGCGGCGTCGTCCTCGGCGTGCAGGACGAGTGTCGCAGTGGTGACCTTGCCGAGCAGTTCATTGACGTCGACCTCCTCCCGGGCCTGACGCATCGACGCTGCTGTATCGGCTGACGCAGAGACCCGCTGCAGTTCGTCGAACCACTCCATCTGCTCGTGAGTCGCCTCCGGCACGAACAGGGTGGTGAACGTTCGCCGGAACGCGGGGTTCGCCTGCCCCCACCCGACCCGTATCAGTGACATCAGCGCTTCGGCTTCGGCATGGGCGCGCGACGACGGGTCCCGCCGCAACCGGCCCTGCGGGAACGCACCACACAGGACGAGATGGGTCACACGCTGCGGATGGCGCACCGCGTACGCGATCGCGACCGCACCCGCGTTGGACAGCCCGAGCAGCGAGAACCGCTCGAGCCCGGCCGCATCGACCACGGCCTCGAGATCCTCCACCCAGGCATCGACCGAGAAACGCTCGACGTCACGGTCTGACAGCCCGGAGCCCCGCTCGTCGTAACGCACCAACGTCCGGCCGTCGGCGAGACCGTCGAGCCAATGACGCCACAGCGGACTGTCCCAATCATGCTGCAGATGGGTCATCCACGTGGCCACCCGCACCAGCGGCGGCCCACTCCCGTGCACACCGAACGCCAGACGAACCCCATCGCGGGAGGTGCAGAAGCGGATCGTCTGTTTCACCATCCCATCCTATTCTGCACGGCCTGTCTCCTGGGCGTCCGTCAGGATGGCTTCGAGGTGGTCGGCTGCGGTCGCGGGGCCGTCCTCTTGGTGGAGTCGCCCCGCGAGGTGGAACGCGGCCGCCGCACACCCTTCGTGGAGCACCTTGTGCAGGGCGGCGGCGAGGCGCGCCGGGCTGCGGCGTCGGAAGGCCAGCGACGTGCCCACACCGAGCTGGCGGATGCGCGCGGCGTGGCCGACCTGGTCGAAGACCATCGGTAGGGCGAGCTGTGGGATCCCGGCGTACAGCGCCGCGGCGGTCGATCCGTGGCCACCGGCGTGCACAACGGCCCGACACCGCGGCAGCACTGATGGCAGCGGCGCGAACGTCCAGGCGTCGTCACGGCCGGCCAGGGCTCCGCGGTTGCGGTCGTTGCCGACGAGCAGGAGGGGCCGATGACCACAGGCCTCGACGGCGGACGCGACCTGCGTGAACGCGTCGCCGGCGTTGGTCGCGGCGGACGTCCCGAAGGTGACGAGCACCGGCGCCGGGCCGCCGTCGAGGTACGCGGCCAGCCCGTCCGGCAGCGCGGCCCCACCCCCGTCCCAGATGGTGAAACCGGTCGTCACGACCTGCTCGGGCCAGTCCGACGGGCGTGGCCAGTAGTGCTCGGAGCTCAACAGCAGGGTCCGTCGGGCGCGTTGCCACCCGAAGCCCACGTTGCCGGTGATCGGCTCGAGGCCGCGCGTCGCCCGCAGGCGGTTGATCTCGCCGTCGTACATCATCCGGCCGGCCATGGTGCGTCCCATCCGCCAGCCCAGTCGGTTGAGGTGTCGACCGCCGCTGGCCGGCAGGGTCGGGGGCGGCTGCTCGGCGGACGGGATCATCATCGGGAACAGGTGGCCGACCACGATCGGCGGACCCGACCGGACGGCGGCCATGTCGGCCAGCCAGTACAGGCTCGGATGGACGAACCAGACGTCGGGGTCGACGTCGTCGAGGACGTCGAGGATGTCCTGCGCGGGCTCGACGCACAGCTGCCGGACCCACAGATCGGCCGCCGCGCGCATGCCCAGCGGCGAGTCCGCTCGGTCGAGCACCTCGCCGTGGCGGGCCAGTTCGCGCGGGGAGAAGTCCGTGCCGAGATGGCGCAGCTCCCAGGGCCCTGCGGCGAGGACATCGTGGAAGCCTCGCGGGACGGCGACCGTCACGCGGTGGCCGCGGCCGGTGAGCTCCTCGGCCACCGGGATGAACGGCATGACGTCACCCCAGTAGGCGGCGCTGACGATGCCGACGTGTGCCATACGTCCTCCGTTCATCGTTCGAGGTCGAGGGATTGGCCACCGCGGGCGGGATCCCGGCAGTCATTACCATTCAAGCCATTACTTGAACAGGAGCACTCGTGGATGTGCTGCCACTGGTGAACGAGGGGTTGGGCAACAGCGCCTACGTCGTCGATCTCGGTGATGGCGGGGCGCTGGTGGTCGATCCCGAGCGTGACCCTCGGCGCTGCCTCGACCTGCTCGAGCAGCACGGACTGACCGCTCGGTTCGCGGTCGAGACGCACCTGCACGCCGACTTCGTCTCGGGTGGCCGGGAACTGGTCGGGATCGGCGCCGAGCTGCTGGCCCCGGCGGGCAGTCACCTGTCGTTCCCGCATCGACCGCTGGAGGACGGCGACGAGTTGGCACTCGGTGGGCTGACGCTGGAGGTGATTGCGACCCCGGGCCACACGCCGGAGCATCTGGCCTACTTGCTGCGCGACGGTTCCTGGCCGCTCGGTCTGTTCTCGGGAGGCACACTGATGGCCGGCGGGGTCGCCCGGCCGGATCTGCTGTCACCGGAGCAGACCGAGCCGCTGGCTCGCGCCGCCTACCGGTCCATCACCGGGCGGCTGCTGACACTGCCCGATGACCTGCCGGTCCACCCCACGCACGGCGGTGGATCGTTCTGCTCGGCCGCGCCCGGCGGCGAGCGAACGACCACGATCGGCCAGGAGCGGGCCAGCAATCCGCTGTTGGTCGGCGACCCGGACGAGGACGCGTTTGTCGAGCGGCTGCTGGGCGGTCTGGGGACCTATCCGCCGTACTTCCTCGAGCTGCGCGACGTCAACCGCGCTGGCCCCCGGGTCCTCGGGCCGCAGCCGCCCACGTTGCCGCGGCTGTCGCTGGACGAGGCCGACACCGCGATGGCCGACGGTGCGCAGTTGGTGGACGTGCGGTCGGTCGAAGCCTTCGCGGCGGGGCACATCCCGGGTTCGGTGTCGATCCCGTGGCGTGTGCAGTTCGCGACCTGGCTGGGGTGGCTGGTGCGCCGCGATCGGCCGGTGGTGTTCATTGCCGACGACACGGTCGACCGGACGGACTTGGTCTGGGCCGCCTGGACGATCGGCTACGAGCGGCTCACCGGCGAGCTCGCCGACGGCGTCGCCGCATGGCAGGCCGCCGACCGGGGGCTCTCCTGCGCCCGGCTGGTCGGTCGGGAGGGCGCGAAGGGCCGCCAGGTCGTCGACGTCCGACAGCGCAGCGAGTTCGCCGCCGGGCACGCCCCCGGCGCGCTGCACGTGGAGTTGGGCAGCCTGACCGAGGACACTCAGACGGTCCCCTCCGGGCCGGTGCTGCTCCACTGTGGCCACGGTGAGCGGGCCATGTCAGCGGCCAGTCTCCTCGAGCGCGCCGGGCACCGCGACATCGCGGTGTTCGCCGGTGGACCCGACGACCTCGGACGGCTCGCGGTGGAGGCGTGAGCCGCGTCGCCGAGGACAGTCCCGTCCGGCTTGGGCTGCGGGAGAACTTGCCCCAGTTCCTCTTGCTGGTCGCGGTGAACGCCCTGGTCGGGGGGATGGTCGGCCAGGAACGCACCGTGCTGCCGCTGCTGGCCGAGGATGAGTTCGGCATCGCCGGCTACACCGCGATGCTCAGCTTCATCATGGTGTTCGGCCTGACGAAGGCCGCGGTGAACTACTTCGCGGGCACGCTGTCGGACCGGTTCGGGCGCAAGCCCGTGCTGTTGGCCGGCTGGCTGTTCGCGATCCCGGTTCCGCTCATCCTCATCTGGGCGCCCTCCTGGAGCTGGGTGATCTTCGCCAACGTCCTACTGGGCGTCAACCAGGGGCTGACCTGGTCGATCACCGTGATCATGAAGATCGACCTCGTCGGCCCGTTGCGGCGGGGCACCGCCATGGGCTTCAACGAAGCCGCCGGCTACGGCGCGCTCGCGTTCGCCGCGTGGGCCACCGGCGCGATCGCCGAAGCGTCTGGCCTGCGCCCCGGGCCGTTCCTTCTGGGCCTCGCGTTCGCCGCCCTCGGCCTGGGCCTGTCGGCGTTCTTCGTGCGCGAGACCACCGGCCACGTCGAGCACGAGAAGGCCAACCACGTCGTCGGGGACGGCCACGAGGGGGACCTGTCGGCCAGGCAGATCTTCGCGCTGGCGACCTGGCGCGACCGCAACCTGTCCGTGGCGTCGCGGGCCGGGCTGGTCAACAACCTCAACGAGGGCATGGCGTGGGGCCTGTTCCCGGTCTTCTTCACCGCGGCCGGATTCGACCTCGGCACCGTGGGGCTGCTGACCGCGATCGCCCCGGCCGTCTGGGGCGTCGGACAGCTGGGCACCGGCATGCTGTCGGACCGAATCGGCCGCAAGTGGCTCATCGCCGCGGGACAGTTCACCGAGGCGGCCGGACTGCTGGTGATCGCGTTCGGGGACGGCTTCGGGGTGTGGGCGGTCGGCAGCGCGATGTTCGGCGCCGGCACCGCGATGGCCTACCCGACGCTGATTGCCGCGGTCGGGGACGTCGCGCATCCGACCTGGCGCGGCGCCGCCGTCGGGGTCTACCGCCTGTGGCGCGACGTCGGGTTCGCCGTCGGTGCTCTCCTCGCCGGGGTGCTTGCCGATGCCTACAGCGTCGCGACCGCAATCGTGATCGTCGCGCTCATCACCGCCGCCAGCGGCACGGACGTGGCCATCCGCATGCGCGAGACGCTGCAACGGCCGTCAGCCGACGAGGTCGGGGCTCTCGACCGCACTTACGGCCGCACGTGACCCCCGAGCTGCTCGGGGTCAGCGGGCGAGGCCGTGCTCCCACGCCCAGGCGGTTGCGGCCGAGCGGCTCGAGACGTCCAACTTCATGAAGATGTTCGACACATGCCGTGCCACCGTCTTTTCGCTGATGACCAGACGCTGCGCCACCTGCCTGTTCGTGTCCCCGGCGGCAATGAGCCCGAGCACCTCCACCTCTCGGGGGGACAGTCCCCCCGGGACTCCGGGCCCCGGATGCCCGTCGAGGCGGGCGAGGTCCGGCAGCGCCCCCAGCGACTCGAACACGGACCGCGCCGCCAGGCGTGCGGCGTTGGCCCCGGCGTCGTCACCGAGCTCGGCACAGGCCTGTGCGATCAGGGCGTGCACCCGGGCGACCTCGTACGGCATCGCCAACTCGTGCCAGCTTTCGCGTGCAGCGTGCAGCGCAGGGAGTGCTTCCGTGGGGCGAGCTGCTGCCAGATCGAGCATCCCGGCCGCCGTTACCGCCGCGGCGTCCAGGACGGGGGTCTGGAACGAGTCCGCGAGTTCCCGCAGGTTGCCTCCGGCTTCAGCCGCGGCGTCGAGGTCACCGACGGCCAGCAGGATCTCGACGGCCGCCGCAAGGCATCGAGCCTGATGCACCGGGTGCACTGCCTGCGACAGCGCCGTGCGCATCGACCGCGCTGCCCTGTCGATCTCACCCTTGCCAAGCAGGGCCAGCTGCCGACCGGGCGTGTCGGACCTGCCGAACTCCGACGCCTGGTTGAAGGCCGCTTCTGCCTCGACGAACTCACCGCGCAGTCGGTGCAGCTCACCACGTTGGTACAGGGCCATGCCCAGGGCTGGGTCACCGGCAGGATCACCGAGGTGGGCGCACGCGTCGTCTGCCTCCTTGACGGCGCCGTCCCAGTCCCCGAATGACTGCGTCATCTCGGACCGATGGACCAGGCACTGGCCGCGGAACGGGACGAGCCCCTGCTGGCGTGCTGACCACTGGTCCAGCTGGACCGTCCACTGCCGCGCCCGCTGGATGTCGAAGATCCGGTTGCACTCGAGCAGGACGGCGCAATAGATGATGCCGACGGCGATGGGAAGCACGTCGTCGGTGGTCGTCGCGACCATGGCCTCGTCCAGCAACCGCACGCCGGCTTCGACGTCACCCAGCTTGATCCTGGCCTGCCCGGCACCGAGCATGGTCAGGGCTCCCACCTCGGGATCCGGATGCGAGGCGAGGATGCGCTCGGCTTCGGTGAACACCTCGAGCGCGGCACCCGGCTCCTTGCCCAGCAGCTGCAGGCCAGCCGGGACCAGCAGACGCGCCGTCTCCGCGCAGGCGATGCCCGACTCGGTCAGCAGGCGATCGGCCCTGGCGAACCACCCACCAGCAGGCGCCTCCTGGCGTTGGCGCGCCAGCGTCATGGCCAGCCAGAAGGCCGCTCGAACCGCGCGGGGAACATCGCCGACCGCCAACCAACCATGGTGAGATCGCTCCCACCCTTCCACCCCGAGGGCATCCTCACCGGTGAGCAGGGCGGCCACCGCCAGCAGTTCGTGATCGTGGGGCCCCATGCCCCCGGGCGCGCATGCGGCCAGCAGGAGTCGCGCGTCGACCCAGCTGCCTTCGGCACAGAGCCGACGCGCTTCGTCCAGCTCCGCGGCCATCATGGCCCCTCCGTCAGCGTCGTCAGATCTCCCACGAGATCGCGATCGAGGGATTGCTGCGTTCTCACAGTAGTCGCACAACGCCCCGTGGCGGCCGCTGCCGGCCGCCGGTCAGGACCGGACGGTGGCGATCTCACGGCCCTGTCTGAGGTGCTTGCCGGTCACCGAAGTCGGGTGGTCTGCCAGATCGGCCGGTGCTCCCTCGAACACGACGGTGCCGCCGTCGTGCCCTGCGCCCGGGCCCAGGTCGATCACCCAGTCGGCCCGGGCGACGATGTCGAGGTCGTGCTCGATGACGATGACGGTTCGGCCCTGCTCGACCAATTGGTCCAGCAACCTGACGAGCCGATCGACGTCGGCCATGTGCAGTCCGCTGGAAGGCTCGTCGAGGACGTAGACCTGGGCATCGCCCGACATCTCGATGGCCAGCCGCAGACGCTGACGTTCCCCGCCGGACAGCGTGGATAGCGCCTGACCGAGGGTGAGGTAGCCCAGCCCGACATCGGCCAGCGACGTCAGCATGCGCAGAACTGGCTTGTCGGTGAAGAACGCGGCAGCCTCCTCTACGGTCATGGCGAGCACGTCGCTGATGTTCTTGCCGTCGAGGTGGTAGTCGAGGACCTCGTCGGCGAATCGGCGCCCCTCGCAGTCCTCGCAGACGGTTTGGACCGATGCCATCGGGCCGAGCGCAGTCGTGATGACGCCAAGCCCGTTGCACGCGGGGCATGCCCCCTCCGAGTTGAAGCTGAACAGCGCCGGCTTGACAGCATTCGACTTCGCGAAGGCCTTGCGAATGTGATCGAACATGCCCGTGTAGGTGGCCGGATTGGACCGCGAGGAACCAGCTATGGCGGACTGGTCGACGAACACCATGTCGTCACGGCGCGGCAGGCAGCCGTGGATCAGCGAACTCTTCCCCGATCCGGCCACGCCCGTCACCACGACGAACACCCCGAGCGGGACGTCGACGGTCACGTCCGCCAGGTTGTGCAGCGTCGCGTGCTCGATGGTCACGCTTGCCGTTGCCTTGCGGACATCGGCCTTGATCGGCGCCCGGCGTTCCAGGTGGTCGCCGGTCCGGGTCCCTGACGTGCGCAGCCCGGCGACGTCTCCCTCGAACACGATGCGGCCGCCGGCCGGCCCGGCGCCCGGGCCCATGTCGATGACGTGGTCAGCGGCGAGGATGACATCGGGCTCGTGCTCGACGACCAGCACGGTGTTGCCCTTGTCGCGCAATTGGCGCAGCAGTTCCACCATCCGGGCGACGTCGTGGGCGTGCAGCCCGACGGTCGGCTCATCGAAGACGTAGGTGACGTCGGACAGGGCGGAGCCGAGGTGGCGGACCATCTTGACGCGCTGGGCCTCACCGCCAGACAGCGTGCCAGACGCCCGGTCCAGGGACAGGTAACCCAGTCCGATGTGCACGAAGGCGTCGAGCGTCTGCCCAAGCGTGACGAGCAGCGGGGCCACCGTGGGCTCGTCGAGGTCATGGACCCAAGCGGCCAGGTCGCTGACCTGCATCGCGCAGGC
>Ga0326597_10000489_pt1 | contig 70529 bp, 113 predicted proteins | sample RVTome_12_FD_203789 | JGI IMG/M metagenome (GOLD analysis project Ga0326597, IMG submission 203789) | Soil microbial communities from uranium-contaminated site in the Upper Colorado River Basin, Wyoming, United States - RVT100D185 | ecosystem: Environmental > Terrestrial > Soil > Contaminated...
TAAAGCATATTTGCTTTCATCTTTTAATTTTATAAATCCATTGCCGGAAGAAAGGTTTCCACTATATATCTTAAAAAAATCTTTATATGGCGAAGAAATTACATAGCCTCCTGTATCAATATTTATTGTCTGGGATATTTTTATAATCTCCGGCATAATCTCTGTAATTCTTTTCCCTAATTGTCCCCAGTACATATTAAATAATTTTAGCAATGCCCTGTTTACTAAATCAATTATATAAGATGCTGTGATTCCGTTTCCTGTGTCTGGTAGTGCCATAGCTGCCAATGGATTAAAGTTTGGAAGTGTGTCTGGTATTTTAGCTACGAGTGAAACTGCGATATGATCTATGCGAGGTGTCGCCATTTAATCTATCATTCCCTCGTATGCTGACATCTTCTGAATTACTCCTCTTGCTTTATGAACTATCGGTCTTAATCTTTCTTTTTCTGCTTTGAATCTATTCATAAAAAACTCTTTACCTTTAAACTCTGATAACAACTCTGATGTGGCATAATAGGTTAGTGCCTTATCCCATTCTATATCGAGTTCAGGTTCGGTTGTCTCATCAATCGTTCCTACTGAATTCTTTTGATAAGCATAAAGTTCTATTGCTGTGTCTGCGTAAGATGAATCCGGTACAGGGTAAACTCTTAACCTGTTACCTACTTGTGTTCCGATTAAAGGCTGTTTTGTGTTTACTATTGCATTACCGAGAAGTGAGGCTTTTATATAATTGCAAACAAGTGTGTCCGTGCTTTCCGGTGCTAATCCCGAAAGAATAGTTATTGTTGAATTTAATATGCTGTAATCTGTGTCTCTAACCTGAAGAACTCCATTAAAGAATATTTCCTCTGAATCTTCAACTATGTCCTCTGCTATTGAATAGATAAGATTTGAACCGTTTTTCTCTCCTACCATTTCAATCCCTGTTTTTATCAGGGAAGTAAAATCAACTCCTGAGAAATAATTAAATACTCCGAACCAGTGTATCTCATCTCCATCAATCAGTCTTACAAATTCTATGTTTGATATAATCGAGAATGGATAAGAGAACCCTGTCGGCTGTTTTACTACCTTTACTGATGATATATTATTTTTGTAGGTTGTCAGTGCAGGGTTCGTAACTGTGTCCGTTGTAAGCGGATAATATTCTTCGTTTTCTTCAAGAGTAATTGTAATTATTTTATTGGGAAATGTATCGCTGATGATATTATCTTGGGCATCTACAAGTTCGCTGAATATTTCTTCATCGGTTATGTCCCCTTCTGCAATACCGTATTTCTTTAGGTTCCTTAAAACTTTTCCTAATATTTTTGTGGCTCTACTCAAGGAACCTTACTCCTCTATTTCTTTTTCTGATTCGTTCCTTATCTTTATTTCCTGTACTATTTTACTTATAAGAGTTTTATTATTCCCTGATGGAGTGAGTTCAAGTGCTTCGCAAACTTTAATTAGTTCTTCCCTCTTTAATTCTTCAAGGTCTGATTTTGTTGTGGCAGGGTGATTTGTTAAAAATTCAACTGCATTAAATGAAGGTTCGACTTTCTTTTCTTCAACTTTTTTTTCTTCTGCCTTAACGGGTTCAGGGCTGTCAACTATTTTAAATCCATTGGGGTTATACTTTACATAGATGTCGGCAATGTAGTCTTCGACTTCGTGAGGCACACCCGCTTTTAGTTCATAATGGATATCTTCTGTATTTGGTAAACTCTTATCTTCTTTTTTTCTGTGAATCGTTATGTCGTTGTAAACTGATAATAAAAGAACTTTACTCATTTAATTCCTCTTTATTTGTTTATAAAATCGGGAGAAGGCTGAGAGGGGTAACCTTCTCCCGTTGGGGTTTACTGCTGCTTATTCAGCGTGTCCTAACTTGCCTGGGTTAGTTCCTCAAGATACCAGTCACCTATTACTGCTGGAGACGAATCCACACATTTAACGTAGATTGCCGGTGTCGCCAATCCTACTGCGTAGATTCTTGAACCTACTCCTGCTTTGTAATAAAGTGTGGGATCGATTGAGGCACTATTATGAACCATTGTCAGCACATTATGCTTAACTCCGTCTATATCTGTAACCGATTTACCACTTACAAATTGTAAAAGGGCTGCCTGTGCTGCTGTTATTCCAAGTAAATCCTGGAAGGATACGGGAGAATCAATCTCCCTTGCCCAGTTTTGTTTGTTTCCTGCTGTTCCGAATGGCATATTATTTCATACCTCCTTTAAAAGCTTGGTGTGTTTGGTGAATATGTTGCTATTATAAGAGAGCTTGAATTTTCTTTGAATAATCCGGCTGGCCCGAATTTGCCATCGTTATCGTAAATATCCGCTCTGTTATAACCAACAACTGTATAGCTTGCTTCTGATTCTTTACTCTTGTAATCCCAGTTCTCTTTTTCAAAACCGAGACTAACTGTATGCCCGCATAGAACTGCTGAAGCACCAAGATAGAATGCAAGTTTTCTATTAGAGGTCATTATCGGATTAGCTAATGGATTAGCACTACCGTAATTGACTGTTCCTCTTGTGGAATCATAGCTTGCACCGTCTGCTGCAGTCCAAACTCCGGGGGCATTTATATCTACGAGAAGCAAGACTCCTCTGTATAGATAAGAACCAAGCGATCCTGAGAATAACGGTGTGTTCCCGCCTTCTTTTGTCACTAAAGCAAGAAGTTCTTTCCTGAAATTCTCATTTTTGAATAACTGGTTAGCCTGTGCCTGATGTATGATTACTGTACCGATTACATTTCTTCCGGCTATTGTGGTTGCAGTTATTTTCAGATTTGAGGCTTGTGTAATTATATACTCAATCAATTCAGGTGTGAACTCCGTTGTGGCTCCACCGCCTGCAAGTGTATCAAGTGCAGTCGCAGTGTTAGTTTCATAAGTTGCTGCTGTTGCGTGCCATGTAGCCTGCCCTGTTCCTGCAACAAAGAAATTTGGATGAGATGCTTGTGTAAGTGAAGGTCCGCCTCCGGTTCCACCCGGTGTATTGCTTAACATATTCCTTGAATACTTTCTACATAAAGAATCGTAAGGAGCGTAAGCCTGCCACTTCCGGTTTTTAAGAATAAGTTCCCGCTGATTGTTTTTCATTAACTGGGCAATCAGTTTGGGTGTCAATGCCTGTTCTCCCATTAAACCATCTTTGGTTAGAACGGGACTCCATACTGCATTGATGTAAGCCTTCTGATAAGCCCATTTCCTTTTTTCCTCGTTACCGATTTTAGGATTGTCTCCGTATATCGGTTCATCGGTTAATGGGTAAACTAAAGGACAATCAATATCCCATCCGCCCTGATGTTTAAAGTCTGTTAATACTTCGATAGGCATTCCGGTTGGCTGCAAGGTTTTTGTTCTTGTAGCTCCGAATGGAACTGAAAGAGGATAACCGTTTGAATCAGTTCCCCCGATATGTCCTATCATTTCTCCGAACACCGGTAGTTGGAACCAGTGTGCTTTTTTCATCTCCTGCCTTAATGCACTTCGGTACATTAAGAGAGCATCATTAATCTCACTCATTGTTTATTAATCTCCTGTTAAATATTTAATCCGGTAAAAGAGCCAATGCGTCTTCCTGTATTTTCTTGAGTTTCAACGGATCTGTTTCTTTTCTCACATCATCAATGGTAAAGGTTTTAACGATGCTATTTGCTCCCTGTCCTCCTCCTGCAAGATTCAAATTCTCTTTATGAAGCCTTTCGGTTTCAGCATTTGCTTCCCTTGCATGGTTCGAGTTCAGATAGGTAATTATTTTCGGTGTTATGGATGAAAGAAATTTCTCTGCAAGTTCACCATGATTAAGAATTGGTATTTTGCCGATGTATCTTACGATTCTCCGGTCAACCTGACCATTTCTTATCATCAACGAATTCAAGCCTTCGTTGGTTAGGCTTCCGTTATCATCTTTTGTGAGTTCCAGATTAATCCCAAGTTCTTTATCCGTAATACCGTAATTATCCTTCAGGTTCTTTTTTATTAATTCTACTTCCTTCTGAAGAAGATCATTGTTTACCGACCTGAAGTCGTCATTGAGCTTTTTCAGTTTGGGTAGGTTTTCTCTGGTGAGCATCGGGAGTATTTCATCAACCGATTCATCATAGAGGTTTTTAAGATTCTCCTGAGCATAAATAAAAACTTTAGCATCGCTTTCTATTTCGGACTTAGCCTTCTTTTTATCCTGAAGGAATTCATTCGCAGCTTCCAAACCTTTTTCATCAATTAAATCTCTTTCCCATTCTTTGTACTCAAGGCTGTTTATATCATCCGGCATTTCGGGATATTTTTTCTTGAGTTTTGATACTACCTGTGAAAGAATATTTTTATTCACTTCGTCTGTAAGTTTCAGTTCAGGTAGTTCAATGGGAGTTGGTTTGGGCTCGGGTTCTTTTTTAATTATCGGATCAGGTTCTTTCTTCCCGACTTCCTTCTGGCTTGCTATTAATGCTTTAACAATATCTTTTTCTCCTGATCGTAATATGTAAGCATTGGCAATAGCTTTTTCGAGGGCTTCTTTGTTTTGTCCTTTGAAGTTATTTAATAGTGCCCTTACTTCTTCCGGCTGCTGATTTATCAATTCTTCGGTTAATACAAAATTCTTAGCTTTCTCATCAGCTTCCGCCTGCTCTTTTAGTTTCGCTGCCTCTTCTTCTGCTTTTTTCTGTTCCTCAGAATTATCCTTTGGGGGTTCTGCTGAACTTTTGGAAGAATTTTCCTCTTCGGATTCTTCCTTATTTATTTGCTCTAAGGCGAGGTCTTGAAGAGCTTTAATTTCTTCATCGTTGGTAGTTGTAGCAACAACTTCCCTTACTTGATCATCTTCTATTAAGTTTGTGTCTCTTAAAGAAGCATTTTCAGTTCGTTCCATTTTCTCTCCATTGTGCAGATCCTATTTCTAAGATTGTCTGCGGGTTTGAAAAATTATTTTTTAATATTCTGATTTGCATATTTTTATTAGCTCATCATCTGTTGCGTTTAAGAATGTTCCGGCATATTTTGAAAGGGCATCCCAATCATCAAATATCTTCTGGAAGTCTCTGTAGCTGTCCATATACATTCCTTCTTTTTCTTTGTGGGGTAATCCTAATACAGAGAAGTTTGCAGTAAGTTTGCCGTCAACTTTTTCAATGCCGTTTATTCTCTGCTTAACTCTGCTCTCTTTAATGTCCTTCCCAACTTCAGAGAGTTTCCCCTTCATTCTTTCTTTAACTGTTTCCATTTAGTTAATCTTGGGTTTTCTGAAGATTATATCGAGTGTCCCTGAATTCACATCTGATCTTAAACAGCCAACTGCTACTCTTACTTTGGGAGCTGTTAGTTTGTTAAATGTTAATTGCCCTAATGAATCTGTTTCAACTTGTCCTGCTGTTACTCCGGTTGCACCCCAGTCTCTTAACGTATCAATTGCAAATACTGAGTCTCCTGCTGCCGAACCCTGATAATAAGCAAGCAATCTTATTTGTGTGCTTGAACTATCATAAGTTGATACGGTCTTAAATCTGAATGTTGCGGGATACGTTTCCATATCCACGTTTACAAAATCAGCCAGATCAATGGGTTCTGATAACAGGACTACCCCCAGAGAATCCATTGTAAAGGTAGCTTTGATATGCTTACCTACTACGTTCCTGTTGAAATCCAGGATATTTGTCTGTGTGAATGTTGTCCAGGCATTCGTTTGTGATTTAATGGGCGGGACCATTACAGCTGTAAAAGCAACTACAAAGAGCATAAGAAAGGATTTGATGTTCCTCATTTTAGCATCTCCTGATGATTTGGTTTAGAAATATTTTGGTTATTCATTTTTGTTCAATAAAAAAGGAGGCACTCTCTATTCTTTTTCAAGAATAAAAAATGCCTCCTTGTTGTATTTCGGATTAACATACCCCTGATTAAATAATCAGGTCAATCAATATTTATAATTGGGTTCTTCCGCCTCCATAACGGGTCTTGGGAAGAACCCCACGTATTCATTTATTAGTATTTAACTTTTATTATTTAGTGAGTGCCTCTGCTTGAGTCCTACAAAAACAAAAAGAAAGGTTGTCAATGTTCGAGTTCCCGATTGTCCTTAGTCGAGAGTTACTCAAGTTTTCTAAGAGTAGCAAACCCTAAGCATAGTTACTAAATAACTACTCACTCACTAAAATCAATTTCTCAAAGAACATAAAACCGCCCTCTCCTTATTTCAGAAGAGGGTTAGGCTAACAACATCAATAAATAAAGGAAAGAGTCATTAACTCTTGCTGTTGCAAACATAAATTATTCTAAAACCTAAAAACAGTGAAAAGATTTTCATATATTCTTGGTTTATAACTCATCTATGTCCTTTGGGTAAATTTCTTCTTTATGTTTACGGATATAATAAATTATGAAAATAAAGAATATCCCTATTGGGATTAATATTTTAAGCATTCTCAATCCAACCTTCTCCATCTTCATAAAAGTGTTTCATTTATAATCTCCTACCTTCCTTTCATCCCAGTCGTTCTTCTTTAGAACATTAACTCTGGTCTTGCTTATTATCCTTACTGATTTGCTTTTGCAGATTGAGCATTCTATTTCAGGGGATGAGTTTATTCCTTTAAAATGTTCTTCCGGCGTTTTGTTGTTAGGGCATTCTTTGTTTGTGCATCTGAATTCGTAAAACGGCATTAGTCTATTACCTCCCGAACTCTGATTATTTTTACATTACCTTCATTGTTCATTTTCTGAATACTCCATTTCTTATAGTTTGTGCTATCTTCTTATAGCCTAATTTGAATAAATATTTATCTACCGGTTTCTGCATAGGCAAATTATTTTCACATAAAATAAATTCAGGCTCAAATGTCATAGTCTTTAAAATCTCTAACTCAATCCCATCTACATCAAGATCGAGTAAATCATAATCTCTGTACCCGCTTATATCAATTACCGTATCTCTTATAAATTTATCTCTCGGCCTGATGTACTTGAATCTTCGGATTTCTCTTATATCTATACAAGTTCCACTCCATCCCATTAAGTAAAGCAAAAAAGTGTTTGATGATTTTATTGGCGTTGAACATCCTATATCAAGATAAGTCCCCTTTGGGGGTAATACTTCTCTTAATATCCTGTCCTCTCCTTCCATACTCCCAATGTTAAGAAATAATTTAACGAGTTTATTGGTAAAGTATTCCAGCAACTTTTATTCCCTTCCTGTTTTAATATTCTTGTATCCCTTTTAGGTCTATTGAAAGTCTTACTATCTCCCCATTTAATAATTTTTCTTTATTCTTTTTTATTATACGTTGTATCTCAATGGGAAAGATATCAAAGTGCCCTCCTCTTAATGCGTAATAATCTAATCCTAATTTTATTGTGTGCCCCTCTGCGATTGCATTTATAAAAGCATCAACAAATTTTGGTTTATATTCAAGTGCGTGTCCGTTTGAATAGTAGTTGCTTACATGAGCATTTGTTGAAAAGTGGAATTCTCCGGCTTCCCTCCAATCAGAATATTGAACTTCGTTTGAATACCACTTACTATATTTGTTTGATGGGAAAAATGATAAGCATATCCCGATAATTATCCAGTAAGCTATTCTTACCCAGTTATCGGAATATTTTTTTTCTGTTATCCACAATACCGCTGCCAATGCCGGGATGTATAACATTCTTACACCGTAACTCATTGCTCCTAAATCTTCCCTGCTTAAATATATTACTGCACCAATAGCCAATAGCACTAATGAAATTTTCCATTTATCTTTTTTAAACTTAATCCCGATTACAGATAAAGGGTTTGTAAGAATTCCGGTTATATTAAAGTACCACCATCTCCATCCTAATACCATAAACAATCCTATGAATGCGTATGGTCTTGCTATTCTACTCCAGAAAATAAATAGCGGGAATACTGCTGTAAATAAACTTGCCTGTAATTTGTAATTCTTTACCGCTATATAAACTGCCGGGATTGTCAGTGTACCTGCAAGTGCAAATATAAATCTTAGCATAAATTCTGATTCATAAAGTCCGAACATATTAACTAAAAATACTGTGGGGTATTCCTGCTTCATTATATAATCTTCTGCAAGGTGAGCAAAGAAAGCCTCATCTATCCATAATGGTTTTTCTCCAAGATCATAGAATCTTAAAACTCCTGCAATGAGTGTTATTAAAATTATTAGAGCGTGCTTCTTCATTAATTAATACTGAATTTTATTTCTCTTCTTGCCTTTTCAATAGCTTCTCTAAGATTAGGACTGAAACATTTTTTACACCATAAGGTTTTCTTAATTACAAAGTCGTGCTTAATCATCTTTGCAAACTTCATTGATATGTCCCAGTTATTTTCTTTATCATCACTTAAATCTTTTGTTGCTATACTTATTAACATATCAAGAGGTCTTTTCATATTTAAAGGTAACTGCATCAGCTTTATTATTTCATCAGGGATTAATTCGGGTGTGTCGTCAATGTAAGAGTTTATTACTCCGGCTATTTGTTCTGTGGTTATTTCTGATTGAGTGATTATCTTCCCGGTGTTTCCCTTCCCGTAACACGCTTTACAATTAGTATCGGTTAGTTCCTGCAGCCATATTATTCCCGTCTCTCCTTTGCTTAATCTAAACTCTCTTAGTTTCTGCTCTGTTGGGAAGTACCATATCCCTTCAATGTTTGTTGGTGAGTTTGGAGGATTGCACATTGATGGTTCAACTAAACAGAATATTATTTTTTTATCTGTTTCATCTTGAAGGTTTAAAAGATTAGGAATGTTATTAATCATTATTTTTCTTCCCGATAAACCCTGACCATATCGGTTGTTCAGTCCAATATGCTGTTGCCATCGCTTTGCCCAGTCTATATCTCCATATAATAATTTTTGCTTTTTCAGATTCGGGTTCTTCGATTAAAATCTTTATCTGATTTCGTAGTTTTTCATTCTCTTTTTTTAATGATTCATATTCTGGATAAAGAATATTTAATAACCGCCTGAAGAACTTCATTTTATTCCCTCTTTTAAATCTATAAGGTTTGGGATGTTGTTAATCATTGTTCTTAAAGTCTTTGGTTTTTAACTTAGTTATTATCCTTTCGCCTTTGCGATTAAATAAATCGACTGCTGGTCTGGCGACAATTCCTTCTGCGTTAAAATCTCCCCAAGTTGATTTAAACCCCCCTTGAACTTTTTCTATCATTGTGGCGAGTGAACCAAAACCAATTACCGGAACCATTTCTATACCAAAATGTTTTGCAACATCTTCAACATTCTCCCTTTCAAGCCACCAGTCACCAACCTTCACATCAAATAAAACAAAGTCTTGGTCTTGTCTATAATTACCACCACCTTTTTGAATCTTAGCACCATAACCTTCCCCATATAAGCAAACCCGTGTTGGCTCAATACCAAATATTTCTGTGAACTTCCCTGCCTGTGTTAAAAACCTATCTTGTAATTTTTTGACTAACGGGGATGGTATTTGTGCATTATCTGTTTTGCCTCCAAATGTAATTGTGTTACCATCATACATCACCCGGATATTTGTCCCATCCACTTTCTCTGTGTAAATCCAATCATTGTTTTGTAAGTAACCAAATTCAGGCAAGGAATATTCTCCCATCAAAAGAGTTTTCATATTTGTAGCGGGGTCTCTTTTGAAGATTGTTTGTATTTTATGGTATTCTTTCATTTTTCCTCCTGTGTTATTATCTCATATAATTTATTGGCTTCTATTTTATTAAAGTACCAGGTGAAGTCTTTCTCTTTACCCGATAGGTTTATTTCAACTCCGCAGGTTATTTTACGCTTGTATGCCTTGTGTATCTTTTTTATCATATCAATAAATCTTTCATCTGAATCAATGGTTAAGGTCATAGTTTTTTCTGTTTATTATCAAGCAATTTGGTTGTTTAGTTGAAAATATTTTGTTTTGCTTCTTCAATAATCTTTTTCCTAATTTTCTCAGCTTCTCCCATTGCAAAGTTTGAGTTAATATAAAACAAAGAGGGAGAATGTCTTATAAACCGAATATAGCGTTGCACTATTTTATTACTTTTAAGTTTTGCTTTTGTATTATATTCGTTTGCAAGTTGTTCGTTATCAAAGAAGATATGAAGCATTGCGTGACAAAACTTATGAACTTTTATTGTTTTATTTACAACGCCAAATATCTTTACCCCATTATGTCTCAGTCTTTGTTGCCGAGGTATAAGATGATGCTTTGTTACCGTATTATTTATCATTGGGAGGTTGCAAATTTCACAGTTCATACGTAGTTAGCCTTATTTTGAATATTGATTCTTTATTTTATCGTCAAACTTTTCTTTTATCTCCCTGTTCTTATAAGCATATTTTACTTTGTTGGTGAATGCTCTTATTCCTGTGAATATGTTTTTGAAACTTCCTTTTATTATCAGGATGATTAAAAGTGTCCCCAGGTAGTGATATAAATCCATAAAGATGAAGTGTAATATTTCTATCATTCTATTCCCTCCTCTGCTGATACGTGGTTGTCTTCTTTTTCCTCATTCATTCCAAGTTCTATCAGAAGATTATTAAAAGGTACAAATACCTTTTCGTTGTAATCTCCCAATAGCTTTACTGCATCAAGTGAATCTTTTTCTTTTAGATGAAGTTCAAAGTCCTCTATTTGCTTTTGTACTTCTGTGAGGTTCTGGGTGAGTAGTTTTAGTTTATCCATCTTTCTCCTTCTTGTTTTGTTTTGGATTAAAAGATTCTTTGTTTAAATCTTAATTTCTCATTGAACTCGGCACTACCGGGAATTCGTGCTTTCCGTGATGATCGTTAGCGTGCCTGATTTCGTTATGCCTCGTTATGTTGCCGAAGTGCTTATCACATTTTTTACAATATCCGTGGTTTAATTCTGTTGTTTCTTCTTCGGCTGATTCATTTTGCTCTGGCTTAGGCATATACTGAGCTTTTATTCCTTCGCCATTGAACCATTCTTTTAATCCGTAATATTTTATTTCTTTAAGCACTATATCTTTTATTTCTTTTCTATATTTCAAATCTGCTATGGCTACATGGAAAGAGTTGTTGGTATATTTTTTTTGATGCTGTTCCTCAAACTGTTTCCTGATTTGTTCTTTTGTTAATACAGAATTTTCTTTGGTGAGAATATCAACTGTTAATCTTACAAACTTCGGGGTTTTCTTTTCTTTACTTCTCCTTTCGGCAGTAACTTCTCCGGTTGAGCGTTCTTTCTTTTTTACTTTTTCTTTTACTATCGGCTTTTCAGAATAATAGTTTGTATTTAACTCCTTGGCTAACCTTGCTATCTCCTGCCATCTTTTCAGTTCGTATGTATGGTGTTGAATCTTTTCTTCTGCAATTTTGAGGATTGAGGTAGTGGCTTCGTTCTCTGTCATATTAATCTTCTGTCTCATAATCTTCCCTCTCTATTCCGAGATAGCGGGCTATTTCTTTTATACGGGACTCAATGCCTTTGAGATCATCATATCTTTCGGGAGAGATACTATTTGAATCTATTTTATGATTTATAAAAACATCCATGTCTATTATCATTGAAATTAAGTGGTCTTTTGCTTTGCTTATATCCGTTTTTTCTTTTCTTATGAAATAAGACTTTTTATTATCCCACGAAGCTCTTAAGTTTGATATACACTCAACAAGTTTATCCCTTTCATAACAGCTAAACCCCAATTGAATATCAATCTCTGCCAATTCCTTAAATAATGTCTTCCAGTCACAAGGCTTATTGTCTATGAGTTTTCCTATCAAGTTGCCATAATAGTTATATTTTTCCCAGTAATAATTTTTCATATCAATTCAACTGAAATTGTTTTTTATCTTTCTTCCCATTGTTCCCGTTGTTCTTGAACTGTCCTAATACATTGTCCTTTGCCATCTGCTTAATCTCAAGCATTTTTTTCTGGTTGTCCAATACAATCCCTTCTACTTCTGCTTTTTTCTCAGCTATGCCAAGTTTTATCATTATTTGCTGTACCTGTTGCATTAGCTGTTCCAGTTTTTGTTGCTCAGGGCTTCCACCCTCTGCCTGTTGCCACGCTTCAAGTATCTTCTTAGCATAAGGGAAAGAACCTGCTTCAACTAATATCGGAAGCATTGCATCTGCTTTTTTAGGATTAATCTGTACTACTGCATCAAAGAGTTCTGCCATCTTTTGGAATTCTATTTCTTTTGCGTTACTTGTGTACGGGGTTTTATCGAAAACAAAATCAAACTCTCCTGCAGTAATGTCATTCTTAATCTTCATTACAATGGCTCCCTTTTCAGGATCATAAGCAAATACCTTCTGATTTACTGCCATATCAAAATCCGGCTCACCTGAAATATCTTCCGTTATCCTGAATATCCTCTGGGTTGTTACATTATATTGAATTAAAGCCCAGCTGTATTCCGCTACTGCTATTTGTGAGTTGTCGCTGTTATCAAGTAAATGACCGAATGATTTCTCCTGTTGATTCTCTCTTGCTATAAAATGCTTGGCTGATTTCTCCTGCGGGTCTGATCTTCCTTTTAATGCTGCACCTGCCTGACTCAAGTGTTCCATAAGTAATGGCATTTCTGATATGGTCCTGATTAAATCCGGTGATACCTGCTGCAATTGTTCGGCTTTAATCTGATTCATATATCCGGGCCTGGTTCTTTTGTAAGTTGCTAATCTTCCTGACTGCCAGTCCTCTTCGTATCCGTCTATTGCGTTTGCGTCCATTATCCAGCCTGCATTGGCATATTTCCACATCAATTCAATGTTAAGGCTCATTGCTTTATTAAACTGAGATTGAGGATCAATTAAATCATCAATTACACTATGAGATTTGAATATGTCTGCATGGTAATCATAACAGTAATCCGGGATGTAACAGAATGTTTTGCTTTTGTAAGGATATGGCTGCTCGTTTACTTTTAATCTGAATGCCGGTATTACTGCGGTTACAAATCTTTTGGTTTCAAGTTCTTCTCTCGGCTCATCTGCGTCAATCGAATATCTTTCTTTAATCCCGGTTAAGATTTCATTATCGTAATTCATTCCATCGTGGGTTAATCCTGCTTTAGCTTTGTATTCCCACTGGTAAACATCTGTAACATCAATTCTCTTTTGTCTTTTACGATCATTGTAAATTAATCTCAGTTCAGTTCTCTTTTCGTGAAGTTCTAATACATCAAATTTTCCCGAAAATGGATCAAACCAGTTTAAGAATTTACTTTCTAATTGGCTCTGCTGATTTGTTGCTACTTCATAAACTGCCGATAACATACTTTTTAGTTTTCTTGTGAGCCACTTGCCTCTGTCCTTATCCTGTTCAAAGAATAAATTAGCTTCATTCATTATTGCGTTCCTCATCTCAGGGTCATTGGTAGCGTATTTATAAATTATATCTTCAACTGTCATCTTTGGTTTGTCGAAGATGTAATTTGCATACTGCCAGGTTGTGTCTGCATAGTTAGGCTCGAATCTTATTTCTCTGGGGTCACGGGTTGTTATCTCAAGCTCTCCCTGGTTATTATTTTCATAGTTCCACCTTATGTGATAAACTGAATACTTGGCTATGATTTTATTTATGAAGCTCTTTGATCTGTGCTTATCGAATTTTGTCTTGTCAAAGAAGTGCAACACAACTTGTGATACTACTTCTGCAAGTTCTGTGTCTGAACCTTTGCCGGTTGGTTTGGCTATTATTTTTTTACGGGTTCCAAGTTCAATGGCTGCTATTGCGTTTATTGCCTGAGTAATTAAATTGTAACTGCTGATGTTCCTTCCCTGTGCTTCCATTGCTCTTCTATGCTTTTCAAGCCATTGGGATCTGGCAACTGTAACATCAAATGCTCTTGTTTGTTCTTCGTTAATATCATTGAAGATCGAGTCGAGGTTTGCGTACTTCCTCATCATATCAAAAAGCAAGTCGTCATCAATTAAATTCCAATTTCTGTTTTTCATTTCATTGACCTTTTTATAATTTCAAGTACAGACTCATAGTCTGCATCAATGTGATAAGTATTATCATATTGCATAAAATAAAGAGTGGTTCTCTTGCCAAAAGCATTTATCCTGAATAGTGTATTGTCCGTAATGAAGAAAGTTGTCATTATTATATCTTCTTCTCTCTCAGGGTCAGGTAAGCCTTGCTCAAGTGCCTGGTTTACTTCCTTATAATTTTTAATGTAAACTACCGGGAGTTCAAATTGCTTCATCTGTCAAAATTATAACTGGTTAATAATGCCTCAAGTTCTGATACCCTTCTTTCATCTTTCTTGCTGAATCCGTGTCTTACTTTCCAGTCAATATCTTTTAACTCTTTCTCAGCTTCTTCCCTTGCTTTGGTTATTTTTCTTTCAGCTTTTATTTCAGCTAATCTTTTTTCTATTTCTTCAAGAGGAAGTTTTAGGTCATTCATTTCCACATCCTTCGGTATCGCAATTTGGATAGTTCGGGCAGCCGAGATGTTCTATGTCATATAAATCTTCATCACTATAAATGGGTGTTTCTTCGGTGTTTTCTTTCATTCTGGCACTTTTAAGCCTTTGTAAGCCCTTCAATGTCCCCATTTTTCCTTTTCGCTTTGACTTCTGAGTAGGACCGCTTTCGTTTTTAATCTGTTTTCGCATATTTGTTTTAATTGTTAAAGTGTTTTCTCGGTATTTCCTGACACTTCCATATCAGCTTTCCATAAATGATGGTGCTTTTTGTAACTCAGGATGAAGTTTCTTTAACCATTTGGGTGCGTTGTCAATTATTGGCGGTTTATAATTAGGCATCCATAAATGAACTCTTATCATAATCATACTTGCAATAATCCTATCATCAAAGCACTTGGTTCCGGGATCGGTATCTTTATCCTGTGCCTGCATCTTTCCTTTTGCATTTCTTACAAAGGTTAATGCTTCCTGCCAGTATTCTTTTTCATAATCAATGAAGGTTCCTTCTCTTATCCATTCTGATAATTCATTTAATGCGGGTGTTCTTGTGGTCTGCGTGGTTTTGAATCCGAGCAAATCTCCCCCTGTTTCAACATAACCTTTTTTAAATTCCTGCGCCCAATAAAGATTAACTCCCAAATCCCTTGCTTTGTAAATGGTTGAAAGTCCGTGATTGTTCCTCTCTATTCCAAACCAACATAGTCCTTTCAAATATGTTTGTAATTTATGGTGTTCAATACCGAATAAATCTGGTGCTGTGTGACCGTGCCAGGTTATAGCCACTTTCATAGTTTTACGATCCAGAATCTTTATCGCATCATAATCGCCCTGTTCCAGTCCTTCGGCTACATCTGATCCTGCTGCAAATCTGTTTTTCTCTCCTGATGATATTTCGATTTTGTCATATATTTTTACATATCCGCCAACTTCCGAAACAAACTTTATTTCTTTCAAGTGTTTTAATAAATCATAATACCCGCTTTTACCTTCAGTAATGAGTGCTTTGTATGCTTCTGTTTCATCATAAACAGGATAAAGGTTTCCTATTGCTATTGGCTGCCTCCCTGCATTCTCTAATATTCTTGCGGTTGTTAAATTCTCATTGCATACTTTTGAATCAAATACTGGTCTGCCTGATGCTACAAATGCTTCAACATCATCTCTTGGATATTCTTGGTGGAATGTTTTTACATCTTTCTGGCAAGTGTTTACAATCGTAAATCTTCGCCAATTTAATTGTTCAAGTGTCGCATTATATTTGTCTTTTAGTAATATTTCTTCATTTTCATATTCGTTAAAGAGATGATTTTTGCCGAGGTCTCTTAATAAATTCTGTCTTTCTGTCTCGTTATTAAATGGTTTTGAATATTTAGGAAAGTCCAGCCATGATAAAAATATCGGTATATATTCTGATAATGAGTTCGGCTCTTTTGCTTCCCAGTACATATTATAAAACTCATCACCAATTCCATTCGCTGTTGACTCAATTACAATAATCTTTGCGTATTTGGCAGCCTGCAGAAGTGCCCCAAGTGTTTTTTTAGCATCAGGATAAAAAGCTACTTCTGTTAAATGGAGTAATTGGAGAGTGTCTGATCTTCCTACTTCCCCCTTCCCTGCTGTTGCAACCTTATTCTCACATTGATTTGCTAAATACTTTTTCTTTTTCTCATTGCTGAATTCAAGTGTTGGTTGTAAATATTTCGGCAGTTCCTTGTAATAGACATCGTACATATTGAAAAGATTGTTCGAACTATCAAGTTCGTGCCCCATTGTTAATGCTCTTAGATTTGCACTTACATACAGGACAATAAAAAATATAGCTTGTATAAGTGTGCTTATTCCCTGCTGCCTTGCTTTCAAAATTATTAACCTAATTGGTTTGTTTACTCTTAATAATGGTATTATTAACTCAAGAATTTTAATTTGTGATTCATTAGGAATTAACGGTATTATTTCTCCTGTTTCTGTCCGTATCCTTAAAAACTCCTTCAGCGTGGATATTATATCCCCAAAGTTTTGAAATTGAGAAATACATCGTTCCAATTCCTTTATTTTTAATTCTCTCTCTTTTTCTGTCATCCATCCTTATTCCTGATCTTTGCAAGAAGCTCGTCTATGCCTTCGAATGAATGTTCCTGCCTGTCTCTCCATTGTTCCGGTTTCCTGTTCTTTAACCAGAATATCATGCTTGTCGGGTCCGGTGGATATACTTTTATAATATCTGTTTCTTTTATACTTCCCTGATAGTTTGTAATGTGAACGTCTGGGTGTGAATATCCTGTGGCTCTTTCGAATAATGATCTTTCTACTTTTTCATCTGCAAATTCCTTCCATCCTTTTATGGAGTCGGAAAAATCTGGGTGTTTTTTCTTCCATTCATATATTGTGTCCTTATTAATTCCAAGTATCCCCGCTACTTGTTGGTCCGTTAATCCATTTTCATATAGCTTTTTTACGAGTTCAATATCTATCGAATCGAATTTGGTTGGTCTTCCTACCTTTTTATCTTCCTTATTTTCCATCTTGGTTGTGAAAATAAGTGTTAGTTAGGTACTAAAACAGTGAAAAGATTTTCATATAAAATAAAAAGCCGGGTTGATGTTATCTCTCCGGCTTTTTTTTCTTTGGGTTTTTGTTGTTTGACTTATAGTAAATCTATAAGGGAGTTAAGAAAAATGTTTTTTCTTGTTTCTTTTGTAAGATTTTCTCCACTCCTTTTCAGAGGGGTTTTTGTATTTTGCGATATAGTTGCTCATAATATCTACAAAGGTTTCATAATCCCAGATACACGTACCTTCAGGCAATTTTGGTTTTGATACTTTCCTTTTCATAACGAATAAAAACCTCTTATTAGTTTAAGAATGTTAAAGTTAGTTTTTAAAAGTGTTTGTAAAATAATTTCATTGATTTACCATTTTTTTTCTTTTAGAACAACGGATTTTGAATTTGTTTCATTAGTGATTAATTGGAGCACCATCCCTTTCTTATCGTGTTCGTTAAGGCGATTAATAGAATTTACTGCGTTGTTAAAATCTTTTAACGCTTTTACTTTAGAAGTGAATTGATGCAATTCGTTGCCGTCTGTCACTGAATAAGTGGTTTTCATTTAGAACTCCTTTAATTTAGTTTAAGAATGTTATTTTAAGTCTGTTCTCTTCCCTGGCTGTGGTTTCCAATCTCTGGCTTTCTTGTTCATCTTTATGAGTTTTACTCTGCCTCCATATAATAGGACCGTATCTAAGTTTTTATTCCTGATCTGGAACCTTACTGTTGGTTCTGATACTTTCTTTAGCTTGGCGTATTCTGATATTGTTAGACCTTTCATTTCAGCCCCATCCTTTTGAGTGCTTTGAATATTTCTATTTTCATTGTCAGCCCAACCTTCCAATTCCAGAGAATATCATAATTGCCATTCATAAATAAAGCTAATGGTAATGTTTGCCCCCTCATCGCCATTTTGATAAATCCCCTAACCTGTTTTGTTGCGGGTGGTATTTTCATTGTTTTATCCTTTCTGCTAATACCAACTCTTTCCCTTTACCGTTGAATTCTCCGCATTCACGTTTGACTTGAATGTCATTGTTTTAATTGATTCCATTTTAGAACTCCTTTAATTTATTTTTGTTGCCTTTGCAATATACAACCTCTTTTGCCCTTTGTCAAGAGGTTACTAAAATATATTTTCATAGCAGTTCTTTATTATTTTCGATAGTTTCATATTCTTTCAATCCTTCATTGGCACATTCGAGAAGTGATTTAATGGATTTCTGGTTTAGATTCCCTTGCTCAATAGTGATTTTAATTTCTTTCAAAACAGCTTGGATTTTTTCTGCTCCAGTCACCCCGAACCCTTTACACCTATTGCATTTTTTATATTGCCCCATATTTATTTTTGGTCTATCCCAGTCAATGTCAACATAAATATATCCTTGCCCATTACATTTCTTACATTTCATAGCAGTTCTTTGATTAGAGGTTCTCTCATCTTTGCAATGTATCTTCCGTTTGATATTACATCGTATAATGTTTCTTCTGTTATGTAATGACCTGTGTTTAACTTTCTCTGCATCTCGTTAAAATTAGTTACTATGTCTTCTCTTATTTTGTATTTTTTCATTGCCGGGTTTTCTTTTACTCTCTTTCTGTACTCCCGGATTAAGTATATATCACGTAACCTGATCTCATTTATTAATCCGAGTTGTCTGAACTTCTCGAGATCTTTTTCTGTTATGGTGATTCTTTCATCACCCATTTAAAGTTTGATCCCTAATCTTTTTATTTCCTGTTTGGTTTTATCCATAAATCTCTCTTTCAGCTTTGTCATTTCAAGAATATTAAAGCCACGAGTTTCGTTCTTCCTGTTTTCAAGTAATTCAAATTCTTCTTTACCAATTTTCTTAACAAGGTTTATTTTATACAGCGCGAGGTTGCCGGATAAATACCTGTTGCAGTTATAGCAACTTAAATTTACGTTTGATTCATCGAACTCTACTGATGCGAACCTATCAGCAAGAAAATAGTGAGATGCACACCATAACTCAGGGTTCTTTATTGTTCCGTCATTCCAAAATTCTACTACCCATATTTTGTTACAAGCGATACATCTTCCTTTTATCTTGCCGTCAACATCAACAAATAAATCTCTGGCTTTAATATAAATGTGGAACCATTTCCTAAGATTGTTGTATGCTTTTCTTTTAGCTGAATCATCATTGAGTTTTTTATATTCATCTGCCGTTATAACATCTGATGATATTTGATTTTTCTTTTTGTTGAGAGACTTAAAGTAATTTTCTTTTTTCTTCTGTTGAGAAGTTTTTCTTTTTTCTGCTTTTCGTTCCTGTTGCCTGAGTTGTTCTCTTAGAATTGAATTTTCAATATTCATTTGATAAATTGTTTTATCCATCGTTGTTTTTCTCCATCTGGGTATTTTTTTATTGTACCAAATAAATCTTCTTTAAAATTTTGCCTCCCTCTGTTTTTTGATTTTGAGAGCGTTTCCCCTTCACAATCAGCTTCAAAAACCCATCCCGATGCTTTTAATGATATACCGGTTTCTGTTTTTAGAATATATGTCTGAACCGCTTCATATCCCAGTATATTAACTATCTTCGCACAAGCTGACAATAGTTTCGACACAACATTCTTTTCCCCAAGACTGCATAGTCTGCTTACCTCTAATCGCTTGCTGTTGTATTCTCTTGCAATTGGATTCCCTACAATAGCAATCCCCACAAGCTCATCATTTCTATAACAACCCAAAGAAAATCTATGTTGTACTACCTTCTTATGGTGCCGATGATTTTTCTCTACGAACAAATTGGCTTGTCTTAATTCTATTTGTTTTACTCTTAACATTTCCCGTTACGGCTCTTTCTTATCAGTCGCTATTTTTACTATAAAACAACCACCAAAATATTAACCCCGTTTGTGCCATGTGGTAAGCCCAATCTGGGTTAAATAAAAAAAATATTGCTGCTAATACCCAATTTGTTATTGCTACTATCATAAGTTTTTTGCTGTTAAACATTTTCGCTCCTTCTAAAATCTTTCTTCTGGTTTTACATATTTAAGTTTAAGTAGTTTGAATAAATCTTCTTCCTCTTTACAAAGATATTTTTTGCCGTCTTTAGTCAAGATACCGCCCTCACTTTTATATCCTTGCTTTACCCATTCCTGTGCTACCTTGTGTGAGAAATTCCGACTTCCGGTTCTTATTAAAAATATATTTCCCCAATTATTCTCATCAGCAAAAAATAAATCCAACTTGAATCCTTCCGGCAATATCCTCTGGGTATATTTACCGGATGGTTCACCCTTTACTTTCTCCCATTGGTTTACTAAATCCATTAACCCAAATAATTTACTTGTATCTCTGATCACAACAAGTTCCAGATCATTAACAAACTGAGAATTTCTCCTTATGCTGCCTGCAATTTCTATTCTCTTACAGAAAGGTTTTAACGCTTCTCTGTATTTTTCTGCAATTATTTTGGCTTGTTCAAGTTTCATTCTTCTTCAAATAATTTTTCACTCATTTTTTTCTTCTTGGTTTATTTATTTTTATCCAAAGTTGTTCAAGTACATATTTATAAGGTTCTTTGTTTGTATCTCCTTTCATTATGTCCTGGATTATTAAGATACAGAGTTCAATCTCTTGGGTTTTTGTCATTTTAATAGCAGACAATGGGTAGGGTTGCAGTCCCTATACACCATCAGCATTATAAGTGCTGATGTTGTGAATAGCGGGTTCACTCTGTAAACCCATTGCTGCTTAATTCTCATCCTTGTTTTTTCTCCTCAATAGCTTGCTTTAGATATAAACATAAATCCAGAGCTTCTTCATAGGCATCTTGCAACGGGTTCCTGCCATTATTTATTCTTAATCTTTCACCATAGATTTTTATACCTTGTTCAATTCTTTTTTCAATATCAACCTTTACGAGTTCGGCTATATCTTTCATTTACACACTCCTAAATAATTATAAAATTTTTGTTTAAATAATATTCCGTAACAAAGTGTTCACTACCTTCTTCGTCGGTTACCTTATATAAACTTTCTTTTTTATTCCAAACAAATTCATATGTCTTGCCCTTAAGGAAAAACACTCTCTTAATAACAAGATCATCCCAATATATATCAGATTTACATTCTGCTTTTATTTTTCTTTTCAATTGAGTTAGTTATTTATTCCATTTACGGTTAGGATCGGCCATCCACATCTCCCAAGCCAACTTGACTATCTCTTTATGAGTAGTACCGCTATCACATACCTCATATGCCCTGATACCATAATAAGCCCCAATATTAAATGCAGTTTCTATCATTTCATCATGTATTGTTCTTGTGTTATTACAAGAGGGTGCTATAAATAAAAAGATAGTTAGTACCATACATATAAATTTCATTCCTTCACTCCTTTTAATTCTGATATTTTTACATTAAGTCTATATTTTCTGTATTCGGGATAAAAAACTTTATAAAGGTATCTTGTATAAAATTTGTCAATAATATCTTTATAAATTTTCTCACTTACTTTTTCTCTGTGTAACCATTTGGCATTTTTAACTAACATCACATCATCATCATCAACTTCAACAAGTCCAGCATATTCAGGAATTGTTGAGACGTCTACCAAGTTCTTTGGCGTAACAAAAAAAAATTTATTGGTTCTATGACCACGAGCAATTTTATCGTGCTTAGTTTCGCCATTACCCCATCTATATTTTTTCTGGAAATCTTTCTTGAAGTCGGCTACGCTTATTTTAATCTCGTATTCAGTTAAAAAATTGTTCTTAGATAAAACCAAAACATCGCATTCCCAATTGCTACGCAAATAATAATTTGTAATCGCATACCCTGTTGATCGGTCAATAATCCATTTCAAAAAGTTTATTCTTATTTTGTCCGCATCTCTCATTTACGCATCCCCAACTTAGAATACCACATTGCACCCCAACGTATAACAGAGTTTTTATATTTCATTCGCCCTCTAAATCTTTTTTTAAATCCTCAACTGTTTTATATGTTTTCTTTGGCTGAAATCTACTGCCCCTCCCTTCTGGTAAATAATAAAATTCACCACCACCATACATTTCTATTATCTCTCCAGTTTTCCTTCTCCCCAAATAAACACCAACGTTCCCATTTCTTAATTTTTTGTATCTAATTCCAATATCCATTTCTCTTTTCTCCTTGAGTAGTTATTATATGTTAATTATCATCTTCCTGATTCCGGCAATATGATGTAGTTATATGTTTATTTTATTAACTATTTCCTTGAATCATATATTTATCAAATCAGAAAAATCTTCTAAGTTCCAAAGTTTGTTATAGTAATCATCGTGTCCTTGAGTAAATATTTTTTCTTCTTTAATGAGCCTGTCAAGAATTTTTATTCTCTCAACAGGATTTAAAGATTCAATTCTTTTTTGTTTACTGCTAAGGTGCTCTCTGTATTTTTCTCTGGCGATTTCATTTGCCGACATTAAATCTTGCCTCCCAAAATATCTTGTCTTTTTTACTATTATTTTCTGCCGCCCAAAGAGGCTGCAAATTTGTATATAGGCACAATCCTCTTAATGTTTTTTCATCTTTAGCAGAAGCAAGTGGCATTATATGATCTATCTGCCACTTGCCATAATTGCTCCAAGACATTCCTTTTTTAAATTGTTGTTCAATATGTACTTTAATGGAAACGTAGCTTCCCCCTAATAATTTTTCCGTAGAGGTTGGTTTCTTTTGTCCTATTTTTCTGAATATTTCATTTGTTCTTGATTTTAAACTATCCTTTAATCTGAATATTAAATCAGTTCGCCTTCTTTCTCTTATCTGTCGGTTTCTTCTTTGTTTGCTAGAGTTATGATATACTTTTATTTTTTCTTTATTTCTTAGGACATATATTTTTTTCTTGACAGAAAGGATTTCTTTATTTTTTAAATAATATCTTCTTTTATTAGCAAGAACCTTTTCTCTATTCTCTTTATAATAAAGCTCATCTCTTTTCTTAATTCTTTCAGGATTATAATTTGCTTTCTTTCTTTCCTTGATTACATCTAAATTATTCAAATAATAAGTCTTTTTCATTTTTGAAATTTTATCTTTATTCAATACCCTATAAGTTTTTTGATATCCGATAAGTTCTTTAGAGTGTTCTAAATAATACTTTTTCCTATACTCTTTAGCTTTGTTGGAATCTTTATAAGGCATTATCATCCACCTTAAACTTCTTTTCCCATATCTTTTTTCGTTCCGAAGCGTAACTTTCTCTGGCTTCATAGAACCCAGTTTTATATTTTAATTCTACTTCTTTAGCCATTGCAAGATCAACAACTTTTTTATCTGCTTCACTTAATTCGGCTTTCTTATCTTTCAAATAATTCCCTCTCTGAATTTTAGCATCAACCGCCCTTTGTATTCCTACATTAAAATCTATTTCATTATACATCACTTCGGTGCTTAACCAGTTTTCTAAATCAATCCGGTTGTAGAGTGCAGCTCGTTTAATTGCTTCGAACTGTTTATCAAAATCTTTTTTCTTCCATCCCATCCTTAAAAATTCTCTATACCAAAATTCAACCTGTTGTAAGTTCACATCAATGCCTTTTAATGGCTTTAATGATTTAGCACATTCATAAACAAAGGTAAACTCTAAATCTGTTTGCTCGTAAAATCTTACAAGTTCAGAATCATTTACACAGTTAGGAATATTTACATCAAGTTTTTTTGGTAAAGGCTTCTGTAAGTTCTGAAGTGATTTCATCGGTGCTAACAAAGTCTTTACGGCGTTGTCTATTTGTTCCTGCTCCATTATAATTTAAACCCTTCCAATTATTAGTAATAGCCTTTAGAATTATTTCAGGTTCATTGTTTTTAGATTCCATAAAAGCAAGTTGTTCTTTAGCCCCCATAGGTGTTATTCTTGTTTCTCTCTCATCATTAAATAAAATCCATTTTGACCAAGCTTTAAGAAACTTTTCATTTTCCATTTGTTTGGATGTCATTAGTTGAGAATAAGAACTTATACAATCTTCAGGATAATCTTCAGATTCATTTCCAATTACATCTTCATTTCCAATTACATGATTTGCTTGGGTTTTTGCTATAGCAAAATCAGTAGCAAAATCCTTATCTTTTTTATTTTTTTTTATTCCTCCCTTACTACCTGCCTTAGCTCGTAACTCACTTATTTTATTATCCTTTACCATCCTTTTCTGGCAGAGATAATCACCTTCGATATAGATAACTTCCTCAGTTAATAGTTCAGACAGTCCAGCTTCAATCTCTGTTGTTGTAAATGGCAAATATCTATCAAGCTTTAAAGCAAAATTTATAATTTGCTTGGAGTTTTGCTTGTCTTTTTGCTTTAGCAAAATCTTACCATAGGTTTGGGATTTGTGCATTACACACATAAGTTTTATATAAACACCATGAGCAAGTGCAGAACATTCATTTAATTTTTCATCAGTTAAAAAATCATCCACGAACAAGGGTAAGTAAGGTTGGTTTCTTAATGCCATCAGGTAGGTTCTCCAACAAAAATGCCCCGCAGAACAAGTGCTTGTAAACCAGAACCACGTATTAGGTGAGAACTGATTTTCTCATTCTTTGGGGCTTTATTTAGGGTTGTTAATTTATACATAGTCTGATTTACAAGCAAAGTGAATATAACGAATTGTATCCCATTTTTGCAACCTAATTCTTTCCAAAACATACATTTAACAATATTCTTTCTCATTCTACATTTAACTCATATAGCTAATTTTAATTGTGATCTGAACTGAGTTAATCTTTTGTTGGCAGCTTTGAAATAATCTTTGTCAATCTCGTAAGCCACGTAACTGAACCCCATATCCTCACAGGCGATTAAAGATGAAGCTAACCTTTGCATATCCAATACCCGTATATTTTTAGAATATGCTCCTTAAATTCTTCTACATTGAATGAGTTTTTCATCCAGTTACAATGTTTACAGCAAGGGACTGAGTTATGTCTCGTATATCCATATTTATTATCCAACCTATCTATCCCATTAAATTTTAATATAAAATCAGTTACTTTATAATGTTTACCATTGACAGTTCTTTCGTCTTTCACAGTATTACTTCCATCTACTCCACAATAAAAACAGGGACTAAGTGATATAAGTTTAAATTCGGGGAGACTTAAAATTTTACCATAATATTTTTTCTTTTTATGCCTCGATTTCAATCTTCCGTATTCTCCCTCTAATAACTTTTCCTTCCTATCAAAGTTTCTATTCTTAACATATCTGGAATCTCTCAACAGGCAACCACAACTTTTAGATTTCCCGCTTCTTAAAGATTCCCCTGTCACTGTATGTTCCTTACCGCAATCGCAAACACATTCCCATTTCAACTGGTTCTTGTTCCCCCTTTTATCAGAGACGCCAACCACTTCAAGTTTACCGAATTTCAATCCAACTAAATTTTTTACGTTTAAATGTAATTTCATAAGTACCCGTATTTTTGAGGCGGGAATAAAACCTCTTGTTTAATATACTGTTGGAATCTTTTTTCAGAGGCACAATAATAATCTTCGTCTATTTCATATCCAGTAAAATCAAAACCCATATCCCAGCACGCAATTCTTGAACTACCCGAACCTACGTGAGTGTCTAATATTTTATCATTTGGTTTTGCGTATTTGGTTAAGAGCCATTTGTAGAGGGCTACTGGTTTTTGAGTTGGATGGATATTAACACCTAAGAATCCTCTATCCTCATTTGTCATTCGTTCATATACCAAGACCCTACTGTTAAATGATGTCCAAGCTAATTCTGCTTGTGATAAAGTGAATTCATACGGGACTTTATACCAAATAACCCAACATCTACTTGAGGATAAAAATTCTGTGAAATAATTCCCTCCCCAGATAATTTGGTTTTTAGATACTCGTAACAATTCATCAAAATATTCTTTATGAGGTATTTCCCTATCCCATTTTTTCTGTTCATATATCTGCCATCCATTTCTATCTTTTACTGTTGCCCCCTTTATTTTCTTATCGGCATAATCTATCCCATAAGGCGGGTCAACTATAGCCAAATCGAAGTACTTATCAGGATAGCTCGGCATACCCTTTTCTTTATCCATACAATCTATGTTTAGGAATAGATTATCCATTTTACTCCTGAATTATAAAATCTTCCAACCGCTTTTCTTTGACAAGCCAATCAGCTATATAAAGTCTGTTGTCAAGTATGCGGGCTTGGCTCTTGGGAATCCACTCGATTATTCCTTCAGGAAAGAGTATCTGCCAAGCCTTCTCTCTTTCCTGTAGGATTTTATCAAAGTTTAATTCTGGTGCGTCTGCTACATTCATATCAGAACACCTATGATAAGACCAATAATAATTCCAAACAAAGTGAACCAAGTAATTTCTCTATATAAGAAATCAATGGTTACTACTTCTTTAATCTGATAATGGTCGTCTTTATTATATTCTTCTTTGTGCAATTCAGTTATTCTTTTTTCTTTGTGTCCATACCCCAATACTTCATTATGAATGTTCATTATAACAAACCAAGTTTTCATACTCATCTCTTATTTATATAAAATTCTAAATGGCTCTCTGGAATATTCTTCATACACATTCTCCCAAACCTGATTTCATTCACTACCTTTATCATTACTTTGTAGAAAATTATTATTGATATAATGGCTGCCAACATTGTAATGCCATCTACCGGCTCAGTTAAGATATAATACAAAGGTGCTATTGGGAGTAAAATGTTTTTCATAGACCAGCAACCTCTTTTTCCCATTCTATTTTATCACGATCAAGAAAGAAATTTTCAAGAATGTCCCTCGTAACCTTAGATTCTGTTTGCTTTAATTCTCTTGCTAAACTTTTTATTTTGTCTAAAAGTTCTTCCGACAACCGGATATTAAGAGAAGGATATTTTTGTCTCACATTATTTTGTTTCACAGAACTTTTATCTCTCTTAAATCTGCCGTAATAATGAAAATTTTCCATCATTTATTCCTTTCGGTATAAGTAGTAGTTAGCTTGACTGCATTGCCTCTCGTTTCAAGTCTCTCATTTTTTGTTGATAAGCAGTCCAGCTTCCAATCCTTCGCCAATTATAAATATGGTTTAATGCCCCGTGGTGCATCGCTCCTGAACAATCCTCAACCCCTTCCATCATTGCTTTTTCTAATTCTTTAGCATCTTTGTTTTCAGTGGTTGCAACTCCAAAAATTTTGGGGCTTGCTTTTACTTCGGGATGTACGTCTGGATGTTCACTCCACCATTTGCATCCTTGAGATACCATTTTCCGGCAAGCTCTTTCATAATCAGAGTGGAATCCGCTAATCTCTCTCATATCATCCGTCCATTCAAATCCTTCAATTTGCGGTTCTGGATTTATCGGTTCTAATAATCTTCGTGCTTCTTCAACTAAATATTCTTCGTGTTGCTTCTCATCCTCTGCACGCTGCTCATCAATAGTCTTGTAATAAACTTCCGCACCATCCAAAAACAACCCTCTCACTGTATAACCAATTCCCTTACCGTAAAATCTTGCTTCCATTCCAACTTTTGGTTTTATCGGTGAATCTTCTTTTACTCCGAAGCTCCAACCATCATCACACTTAAACCAACCGCCTTCGCTAACTTCTGTAATTGTTTTAATTTCAAATTCCAGATCATCTTTAGGAAACATTTTGCACCTTCCTTCTGTGCCCGGCAATGCAGCAAGCTAACAAGCTACTGTAGCTGACTTGCTTAAAGTGTCGGGCAATTTTAATTTGTTAATATGTTTAGTTAATAAGTTCATTCTAAATTCGTTTTTAATAACGCAAGCAGCTAAGTAGCCACTCCGTTATGTAGAAACTTTGGCTCGCTTTTTCAACCAAACTACATTCTTAAATAGTGAAACCCATTCTCCAGTAACATCCTTAATTTCACATCCAACATTTAGCGAATAGGCTATTCTCCAGAGCTTCCATTTATACCAAATCATTTTTCCTCCTTAAATTGTTCGTCTAAATCTCTCATCCTTGCGTGCGGGTTAAAATCTGTATTCCTACCGCCAAAGTTCTGCATAACACGTGCTTCAACCGGAAGGCTATTGATGTTCACCCACTTGTTCCCAACTTTAGTATAAATTCTTATTCTAAATCCTTCTCCAAAAAAAGGTTCGGCTCCGGCATCCCAACTATGCGGTTCAAGCTGACTGCTAATAGCGTCCCGAATTATTTCTTCTAATTTTCCGAAAGTATTTATATCTGTTTTGATGGGGAAGCTATAATTACCCCCCTTCATATTTGTTATTGTTATACTGTAAACGTTCATAAATTTATTTCCTTTCTATTTTTTCCGCAGCAGCTTAACCGCCACAGCGTTATAGGGACAACCGCATTTGGTTTTCATAATTTTTTAATCTTTGTTTGTAAATGTCAATCTATGCCGGATTCAATTCTGCCCCGATGTAACTTCGTTCTAAATGTTTGCAAGCTATGGCAGTTGTTCCTGTCCCCATAAAACCGTCAAAGACAATTTGCCCTTTGCTTGTAAAGTAATTCAAAATCCTCTGCGTAAGTTTTAATGAAGTTAATCCTGGATGAGGAAATCTTTCTTCTCTAAAAAAATATCCTTCACCCGGCATTTTCACATCCCACCACAAATCATAAATTGTATTATTCGGTTTAGCTGTTACTAAAAATCCACAGTATTGCCGATAGTAATCTTTGAACGGTGTTCCGATTGCTCCTTTGCGGACCACAATAAGTTTTGCATCTGGCATCAAATCCCAATAACCTTTTATTAAATCTGCACCCACAAACATTCCAAAATTGTTATTACTAATTCGTTTGTATTCTGCTATAAATTCTTTTACCCAATTCCAGTATTCATCGGCGGGCAAATTGTCTTTATACACGCCATAATCCTTCCCTTTATTGTAAGGTGGATCGCTGAACGCAAAATTAACAGAGCAATCCGGCATACATTTTAGCACTTCCATTAAATCAAAATTGTGCACAATGTCCTGCGGTTGCCCTATAACTACGGTTCCAAGTTGACCGCCTTTCATTTTCTTCCTTCTTGGAGTTTTTCCATTTCTTCAACACATTCCGTTACCATATTGGAAGTTCCACGATCTACTTCACCCATATCAATATCATCTTTTATACTTAATAGAACCGATATGACTTTCTCAATAATTTCTTTTTCTTGTTTTTTAGTCATTGTAATTCCCTTTCCGGCGGCAACTTAAACCGCACAGCGTTATGCCGCTTGTCTCATATATAGCAGTATCCAGGTTCACAAAGGTCATTGGGTGCGCCCTCATTAAATAATTCTCCTTGCTTTAATTTTTCTTCATACTTACCAGTGTGTATTCTAAGATTAAAGTTGTATGGCGGAGAAGTCACCACGCACCCGATAGACGGCAAGCTATCAATCTTGGTTAGGCAGTCATCGTTGTATAGGGTTATTCCATCTATACTAAACGGCACATAACTCGCAACTCTACCCGAATTATTATCTTGGTCTGTCAATTTTATTTTTTCATCCATTAAAATTTATTCTCTAATTTTATTTTGTAAGCAACTACCATAATCGGGTAAGTTGCCATACTGTTATGCCTCACGCTGGCTTGCTTCAATTATTTCAATCAAAGTTTTTGCTTTATTATCCCAATCCTTTTTGTTTAGCTGGTAATATTGTTCTGCGGTCATATTTCTTAGGGATGAATTTCCTATACCAACCTCTGCCCCTGTCCACATTATGCTTATTAAATATTTTGCTAATTTCTCTTGTAAGTTCCCGCCAGCTACCACTTCGTTAGGCACAACTGGCGGTTCAAGCTGACTGCTAACAGCCTTCTGTATTTTTGCAAATTCACTCTTATGTAATTTTACAATTATCTGCCTAACAGCATCATCAATTTTTATGTTTATAAAATCTCCCTCGTTTTCATCCATTGATGTAACAAGATTTTTCCATACCTCCCAATTCTCAAACCTTCCCTTAAATGTTATTGTTGCCATAATTTATTTTCCTTTCTTATAATTCCGCAGCAGCTTAACCGCCACAGCGTTATTTTGACTTACAATATTTTTCAAGTCCATAATCGCCTAACACAAATCTCAAACTTGACGCTAAAGAATCTTCCATTCTGCCATCATCTTCTGCTTCATCAATTTGGTCTATTGCTCCTTTTATAGCATTCTTCCAATACTCTAATTCACGCAAAATAACCAACGGTTCAAGCTGACTGGCTTTGTATAGTCGCATAATTAGCCATTGTTCCAGAGGGCTTGTATCGGTAGTGCCCCTAACAATTTCTCCATTTTCGTCAGCATATTGTTTTAATATTTTAATAGCAAACTCTACTTTTTTATTCTCCATAAATTTAATCTCCTTTCTTAAAATGTCGCCAGCAGCTTAACCGCAACTGCGTTATAATTGGTAGCCCTCTGGATATTTTGTTGATAATGGTCTGTAATTTTCATCAGCAGGTTTACCACATTGCTTGCACTTCATTCTTGGGATAACATTCTGGTGGAAGTTGGCATCATCATAACCAGTCCCTCTTTCTATATGCCCGCAATGTTCACATTCATAAATTGCCCAGAAATCTCTACGGCTTTGCGATTCAATAGTTTTAATTTTCATACTATAACTTTCTTAAATGTAATTTTTTCTTTCATTGCTTCTCCCAGGGTGGTTTTATATCTGTCTTCAATTATCACTCTGATATTTTAAGTAACTTAATTGAGATCGTAATCCATCCATTTGATGAACACAGGCAGCCTCAAGTCTTTCTGCATATCTCAGGGCTTTAATTTCTCTATGACATTTATCTTCAATCTTTATTTTTAATAGAGTAGCGTTAATCTTCGGATTATCTTCCATCACTTCTTCAGAGGCTCTTGCTTTAGCATTTAAGAGTATTGATTCGGCAGTAGCGACTATTTCAGGAAGTCTTGCATGGTAGCCATTTATAAATTTTATTCTTTCAGTCAGATTGACGCCTTCCATACCGTAATCAGATTTTAAGAAATCACTTATATCTGTAATCTCTTTGAATATGTTTATTAGTAAGTCCATTAGAATGGCAAATCCTCATTATCTGCAACTTGCAAACTTTCTTTAGTAACCTTATGAGAAGGGTCAACAGCTTCTCTATATTCTGCCGATGTTTTAATTTTATCTCTTAACCACTCAGGTAATTTTTCAAATTTGGATTGGTCAAAAGGCGTATAAGTAAATTCAAAATTATCATTGATCTGTGCAGGGCAATCTAAGCCTTTAGGTAACGCTGAGGCACTACTTATTTCAGCATAGGTTTTTCCCTGTTTGCTCGTTTTGTGTATCACTGAGAGCATACACGGCTTTCCTAATAGCTTTGTAATATCAAACAGCTTTGCTTCATCTTCAGAAAACCCCTTGCCTCTCCAGGATTCAAGAAATTTTCTTAGATTAGCTTTCTCATGCATTGAAAGAGTAAAATCTTTTGATACCGAAAAAGGTTGTTCACCATTTTCTTCTTTGAATACCTTTAACTCAGTAGGTAACTCCCAAGAAATTCTTACTTTATTAACTTCCTTTTCCTCACCCATATAATCCTGTGAGATAGTTCCTATATGAACCATTGAATAACATCTCGCCACATAAGTCCCTGCATTTACTATTTCAAAACTATTGCCAGATGAACTTGCATTTATCATTTTATTCTCCATTATTTTATTTGAATATTATTCCTTTTAATTAACTTAAATCCTTCCGGTAAAGTTCCGGTAGATTTATAAATCTCTTTAGCTTTCTCTTTACTTGGCTCATATTTAATTCTTACCAACTCAGGTCTTTTCAAAGCCAGCTCTTCAAGATCAATCAATTCATCAACTTCAATAGATTCTGATTTTCTAAATGAGATTGAATAATTAACACCTTCAATTTTTTCTTCCGGTATATTAGATTGTAAATATCTTTCTAACCAGTCAGCATTTCTTTCAACTGCTTTTTTCTTAGCCTGTAAAGTTTTAATCTCATCTGCTATTGATCTTGAAAATGAATTAAGGTTTTTAACTTTCAATGCTATGTTGCCAACCTTTTCAACCTTATCCATTTCAAGCTTCTGTAAAGCCTCAGAAACACCTTCCGGTATCTCCCCTGTCTCAAAGTCAACTTCATCTAAGAGAATATCAATCTCTTTTTTTATTTCGTAAAGTTTCATATACCTTCCTCATTTAATTCAAAAAACTTTTTACTATTCTCTGCTTTTAATAAAGCCTTAACATCATCAATATTTATTTCTCTGGTTATTAAACTTCCAAATGGTCTTTCTTCCAACGAAATAAAGCAAGGCCTGTTGTCGTGCTTTTTGTCAGTCCGGTTAATCATCCGGTTTATCCTGCGATAAGCCTGGGCGTCATTCTCTGCTATTAGTTCAAAGGATATAGTGGCGGTGTATTTCATTTATACACCATAACTTTCTGTAACTACATAATCACAATCGCAGCATATTTCGCTGAATGAAGTATGGTCTCTACAATCAGGGCAATACTGCATATCTAACATATCTCCAGTTGCTTCTCTGCCACACATATCGCAACAGATTACAGTTTCGTTGTGCATACAGAATTTCGAGTCAACATCTTCCAATAGTTCTTCCTGTAATTCTTTTTCGTTCTCCACGGTCTCATCTTTGTAGTTTTGTTTTTCTTCTTGCGTCATTTCTTTTCTGCCTCCAGTCTTTCGTTTGCAAATTTCAGAAGTTCCCCGTGATAAATTTCATCATTAAGTTCAAGGTTTAATTTCTCTATCACCTTTTCTAATTCCTGTTTTTCCAATATTATCCTGTTAAGTTTTACTACCAGCTTTCCGTAATCTGAATTTGTTTTGAATAAAGTATTTCTTAACGCCTCTATCTCTGCATCTTTCTCGTTTTTTATCGAAAAGAGATGATGAAGAATTATTATTATTAAGAGCCCGAGTATTGCTATGATGTATTCCATTTTACAATGCCTCTATAAAAGATTTTATTTTAATGTGTCACCTACCTCGTAAGTGTTACTAATGCTTTTTGCTACATAGTAGTTACTGTTAAAACTTAGATAAGTTGAATCTTTATCTCTTAATAGAATGTCACCTTCGCTTGATTTCGCAACTAATATAATGGGCGGTTTAAGGTCTTGTATGTTTGGTTCGCATCCAACTAAAAACAAAACAATAAGTAAAAAGAATAATTTTTTCATAACACCCCCGCTATCCAAAGAACCAGAAATATTACTGAATAGATTATCAGTAATGCCGGTAAAGCGTCAAATGCTGTGTTTGTTTTCATTTATTATCTCCTGAGATTTTAGATTTGTCAAAACTTTAATAAAACCATCAAGATCATTTTTATGGCATATCATCATTAAGCAATGCTGTATATATCCATCATCTCGTTTGTGCCTGGCTCTTTTAAGTTCAACTTCCCAATCATTAGCTATTTCGGCTTTGAGTTGTTCTTGGAAGCTATCAATAGCTTTATCTATTTCAGTTGTTATCTGAGATATAATTTGTTTTGCATCTGAGAGTTTAACGTATTCACTAAAAACATCATCATCACATTCATATTTACTTCTTATTTCTCCTACTGAATCAAAATCATAATCAAGAACTAAAATTCCAGTTTTACTTTTCTCTTCCATTTGCTTTATCAAATCCATTTTTTATTCCTTCTCAAGTAATAAAATATCAGGGTTAGCATATTGCCCTTCGCTTGCAAGTAATTCTATGATATGGAAACGAAAACTACCATAACCATATCCTCTGAATGTATCTTTAGCCATTGTTTCTGCTTTTTCTATCCCACCAGCAATGACTAAAAACTTAAAATCTTTAGAATAGTCATATCCGTATTTCAATGTTACTTTGTATAAGTTCATTTTCCCATCCTCTGGTTTAACTTCTGTTAGTTGTTTGATGCGGTTCTGCAAATCAACAATAATTTTTCGTTGGCAACTGGCACTATAAAAATTTGTAGACACGGTTGACTTATATTTCTCAAGATTTTCGAGCCATAAATCTAATTTCTCAGAATGCAAATCTCTCTTAATCATTACAGATTGGCGAGTATCGTTGGGTAATCCATCAGAAAAGGCTTGTAATGCTTTGCCGTATTCTTCGGAAGTTTTAATAAGATTATTTTTTAATATCTCAAATTCTTTTTTTATATCTTCCATTTTAAACCTCTAATTTTTTAACCATATTATCTGGATACATCTTTTTATGAATACCACATAAATATTTTTTTCCCCCAACACCATTAATAAAAATATATTTTGCTTTGTTGCGACAATCCCATAAAAGAGATTTGCTTCTTAAAAAATCTTGACATTTTTTCTCCATTCTATTTCCCCTCAATGTATTGTAGTATTGCGTTTAAGCGTGCTTCGTTTTTGGTTTTGCTAACACCTTTAGATATTCTTACTTGGTTTGTGTAAAGATTACCCGAATAATATTCAGCCCAAATTTCATCAATGAATATTGAGATTATAACGGTTTCGATTTTAGCTTCTTTAATCATCTTTTCTTCTAATAATTCAAGTTGGTTGGAATTAATGTGAGGCTGCCAATCTTCTTCTTTACAAAACACTTTTCTATAAAGCGGATCAGTAATTTTCCTATCAACCTGATTTGCTAACATTCCTTGCTCATATAAATACCCCATAACCACATCAACTGTTAAATTCCCGGCATTTCCATATAATTCTCTAAGTGCTGTTTCGTGTTTTTCCCAAGTAGTCATTTTCTTATCCATTAATTATTACGTTTAAACAGTTTTCAACTTCGCCAGTCACATTTAATTTTAGAATATTTTAGAAACGAACTAAGATTATTATTGGTTATATGATAGCCAATCATTATCTCGTCTGTTTATACGGAAATTACCTTCTTATTTATTGTAGTGGTTTCTTCTACAACTCTCATCCCTGATTCGCATAACTTTATTGGCTTATCTACGTCATCATAACTCTCTACATTAGCCCAAAATATTTCATCAGAAAAGATTTCCTGTTTTTGTAGAATAAATTTCCGTATAACGAGTGGCTCAAGTTTACCGACTTGCCTTTTCTCGTTAATTTGTTTTTCTAATTCTCTGGTAAATTCATCCATCTCTAAATCTTTATAATCATCATAGTTTAATTCTCTTGGTTCTCCATCAGTAATCCACTCCATTGTTCTCTCCTTAGTTTAATGATATTGGTTCAATTATTATGTTACCTTCAAGCGTATAAATATTTAACCACACTATGCTTTCTAAATACATTTTATTTTCCTTTCCGGCAGCTTAGCCATAACATATTTTAAATATTGATCTTTCATATCTGAAGCCTCAATTGTTTATTAGCCTTTATAAAAATCTTATAAGGCTTGCCTGTATTCTCTAATTCTTCTAAGCCAACTTTCTCTTTGAGAATCATTAAAAATTTGTGTGGACTTACTGTATTGCATACGTGAGCTACGTCTCCAGATGATATCTTTCCGTTCTTCTCAAGGAAGTCAGCAGCTATTCTCCATTTTGGTGTCTTTCTAATTTTTATCACTGAGTTCTTCCATTACTGCAAGCTGACAAAATCTCATTAGCCATCTTCTTTAATGCTCCCTCGATAGCGTCTGATTCGTTTACTTTCAGTTCTCTGAGATGATACATTTTGTTGTATAGGGTATCGTAATTTATTTTAGTCTCCATACAAAGTTGTTTGAGTACGAATCTCTTTGTGTCGTGCAAGCTTTTCAAAGTTGCTATGTTCATTTCTTTATACCGCTTTTTAATTCTTCATAAATCAAATCGGCAAGTTCAATTTTGCCGGTTATTTCTATAATCTTTTGAACGTCTATTAAGCCTATTTTACTTGAATCACGATTTGCAATTAATCTGTATAAATAATTCTTTGATTTATAACCAAGTCTATCAGCGAAATACCAATACGGATTCCCTATGTGATTTTTATGTTCTCTCCCATATTCCAGTATAATGTCCTCTACTGCATTAAGAACTCTAATTGTCAACTTCCCTGACTCCTTTATTTGTATTTCTGTTTCCACTTACTTTGTTATTTGTTTCTAATTGCTTTCTTGGTGACTCCGGCATATTCATTTTCTATTTTGTTGTGTATGAGAAAATCATTAACATATTTTATGAGGCTAATTTTTGTTTCTTGCCCTGTTTCCTTGTGTAGCTCTCAACAGAACGGGCAATGTTTTTTAATAACTGGATTGTTTTCCTATTCTGTCGTGTGTTGTTTATTGCGAATGATATTGCACTGTCAGTCCCTACTCTATGCCTTGCCCTTAATCTCTCATAAGAGAATCTTCCGCCAAGTTTCTGGAGGGTATATTTCCTATCTATAGGTGACATGTTGATAAAGTCATTTGCCGTGATTATATTTTGTCCTGTATGTAAAGTACTTTGCATTTTGTAAACCTTTTTACTTCTTGAGTGTAAACCTCGTAAAAATAAATGTAAATAGCAATAGATAATTAAAATAAATTTTAGGTGTCTATAAATGTCTATAAATAAAGAACTTAACCTTGATAAAAAGGTAATCACTTACAAAAAGTTGATGGAGATTATCTTGGAAATGAATTCGGGTAAAACAATCAAGGAGATTTGTAAGGTCTTGGATATAGCCCAAAAGACATACTATAATATTATAGATGAAGAACCAGTCGGCAGGGCTGTAAGAAGAAAATTAAAATCTTATCTACTGACAAATCTTGATTTGACATTCAATGAATTACAGGGAGATAAAATAGAAATTAAAAAAAGTATTGCAATGGATATAGGGGGTAATCAGAAAATTAAAGGTTCTATAGTCGGCAGGGATCAGAACATTAACGATAGCGTTCCTTTGCTTAAAGAAATAATCCAGTCTAAGGATGAACTATTAGAATCATACCGTGAAAAAATAAAAGAACTAAAAAATATTATTGAAGGGGGGACACAGAAAAAAAGCGGATAAACATTTATAGAGAGGTGTCACCATCAGTAAATTGATTGTGGTTGTCAAGGGCAACCAAATCGTTAATGGAGATATTATAGGCAGGGATCAAATTATTGATAAAAAACGTAACCAGCTAATAAGAAAACTGATTTGTATTATAAGAGAAAAAAACGAATATATATCTGTATTAAATGAAATCATCCGAGAGCAGAGAAGAAGTTAAAAAAAAGTTCGGGCTTCCTGTTAAAAGGTTTCTTATCAGTAAATATGGAACCATTAAAGAAGCGTGCCTGAAACTTAACCTTAACCCCTCTTTGGTTTCCCAGTACGTCTCAGGTGGTAAAAAACCAAATGCTCATTTCCATCATGTAATGCAACAGCTTGGTTTTGATATGAGCCTTTTTACTTTTGTGGAAGGCACGTTTGAGATTGAACAGGATAATGGTGTACTTACATATAACGAGATGAAATTCCTTTACCTTGAACTGAAGGAACTACTTAGAGAGAAGAATGAAGTGATCAAGATATATGAACGTAGAATCAATGAATATAGAGGCAGATCAGGATGAAGTTTATTCCGGTAATTTACACAAATGTTCTGTTTGTGTATGTAAACAAGTGTAAGTGGTTTACTTATATAAGATTAGTTTACAGCTATTTACATTTTTAGTTTACGTCTTATATATTATGAGACAAGAAAAAACTTTTGAGGTTTTAACAATCTTAATAACTAAATAAATAATAATAACTTAACTATTTACCATTTATTACTATCAGTAAATTTAATTAAATATGTAAGAACTATTTACTCTAAGTAAAGCATTCTTTAACTTTCACAAAAATGTTGGAGGCAATATGCGTAATCAGAAACAAACATCAGAATTTCTTACCTATCTATTATTATTGTTGGTTGTTGTAATTCTTTTTATGTTCTTTGGTTGTGAAGAAGATAATCCCGCAGAACCTGTTAAAACTCTATCCGGGAGATATGCCATTACTTTGAATGGTACTACTACTTTATCAGGGGTTCTTAATCTTACAGAAGTTTCGGGAACTCTTTCGGGTTCTTTGACTATTACGGGGTTTGGGCAAGCAGCTGTTAATGGTAACTCAACTAATTCAACAGTAAACTTTTATTTTTATTCTCAGGAACAGGGCTTTAGAGCTAAATGGATTCTTTCAGGATCACACGACTATACTAATATGTCAGGCTCAGGTAAGGTATTTAATGATGATACAGGCTCCCAGGTAGCTACTTTATCTTGGAGTGCGAGGAAGGATTAAATATGTTCTTCATTTCTTCTCATCTTTCATTACTAAATATCCTGCTAATGAACCAAATATTATTGATATAGGGAGTACCAATTCAATATACATTTGCGAATTTTGTTTTAGTAACCAGTCACTCTCAGATATTGATACAGCTATTTTATCTAAGTACCATATTGCGTGGGTAAAGAAGGCTACCAATAAAAAGCTGATAATAAAATCCTTCATTTCTTATTCTCTACTATTTCAGATGGTTGAGATTTTTCTTCTTCGTATTCTTTTATGGCTTGTTTAATTTGCTCTCTCAGGGATTGTTTGATAGAATCAATAATCTTCATTATACTGCCGGCAACCATAAGAACAAACCCAACTATCAATAAAGCATCTGATTCGAATGCTAAAGCCAAAAGAAAAAAGATGCCTCCTGTTATTATACCTATTGTTGGTATATGAGATTCTTTAAGCTTCATTTCCCATACCTCTTATTAAGTTTATTTATTCCGCTTTTCAGATGTACTACCATAAGTTTATAGTTAGCGTGAATTTGCCTCACAGTTCTACTTCTTCTGATTTTGGGGTAGGCGTGGCTTTCGCATATTCCCTGATTTTATCTAATAAGCTTTCTTTGGCATCTTCATAAGATAGATGTGAGCAGCCCCAAAATCTTATACTGTCGTATTCGGCATAGGCTCTGTATGTATATACAAGTTTTTCATTATAATAATATGTTACATTTACCTTTTCAATTTCTTTGTCTTTATTACACCCGGCGAATCCCGCTAACAAGCAGAATGCGAGAACGATAAGGGTTAATTTATTTCGTTTCATTTCTTCTCTCCCAAGTATCTCTTAATTAAATCTTCAAGAACTTCTTTTCTACTATTTCAGATGGTTCGGAATTGCAATATCACTATTATTAGGGAATAAGTCTTTGATGTACTCGCCAGCTTTGTCTAATGCTCTTTGCTTGCTTGCTTTGTCCTTAATATTAAACCGAAATTGTTTTAATTTCACATACCCAAGATTACTCATATCATCAATCACTTGTATGGTAGAAGTTTTATTAAATTTCTTTCCAGCTTTTCCGCCAGTAGGTCTTGCTTCAACAATCTTAACGTTATTTTTATAAACCGTCATTTCCCATACCTCTTATTAAGTTTATTTATTCCGCTTTTTAGATTTCTTTTTGTAAGATGCCCGCTAATATCTTCAATAATTTCTTTTTTTATTTTATCAATATTGCTTTGTAGTTTGTTCCATCTTAGTTCAAAGTTCATAAGCCATATAGTATCTTCTTGTTTCATTTTATCCTCCAAATTGAAATTGTTCCACTTTCAGATAATATTTATTATTCTCTATTTCCACATAAGGGAATAATCTTACCATATCTACTTTGCTAAGTGAAAACATCTGATTATAATCTTCTTCTGTTAAATCTTCCGGTAGTTCATCTTCATTTCGCCATTTAACAAAAGCGGTATAGCCAAGCGGTTCAAGCTGACTGCTAATAGTAAATTCAGATTTAGGGTACACCAAACTAATCTCATCAGTTAATACCAATTCAACTTGTAACGTTTTGTCCATTTCCGATTGTGGCTGATAATTATTTATTTTTATTATTATCATATTTTTTTCTTTCTTTTATACCTATTCTCTAATTTCTTAATACCTGATTTTAGATACACTACCATAAGTTTAATCCACCTTTTTTAGTTTATCCATTATCTTTTTTGCTTTATCATATTCGGCAGATTTTATACTATCTATGTTATCTCCTTCTTTTATAACTACAGTATTTTTATAATGCCTGTCAATCCAAACACCTCCGTCTCTTGTCCATACCTCTGTAATCAACATAGTTTCTTCTGTATGTTGGTTATAGTCCGCCTCTTGGACAACCACATATCTCTTACACCCTCCCGCTAACAAGCAGAATGCGAGAACGATAAGGGTTAATTTATTTCGTTTCATTTCTTGTACCTATTCTCTAATTTCTTTATTCCGCTTTTTAGATATACTACCATAAGTTTATTATCTTTTACTACTCGTTTCCAGTCCTTGCCTTCAGTTAATATACCTTCTCTGTCATTACGCATACCTCTTAAAGAGTGCATTGTGGCTTTGGAAAGATTAAACTTTTTTCTTACTTCGGTTTCGGTCATACTTAATTATAGTTGTAAATCTTTTTGGCTAATATTTTCTCCCAAGTATTCTTCATCTTCCATTACATCATATAACGGGTTATCAGGTGGGTTTTCTTCAGAATAAATATGCACCCATAAAAAAAGGCTCACCAAAACAATGGCCATAATAAAATAAAACATTCTCTAACTCCTTCCGCCAAAAAAATTATGACTTTCTTGTTTTTGTCTCTCAATACAAACATACAAAATTATTCCGCCATTGTCAACTCGCCTTGACAAGAAATATACAATAATGTTTTGGATATAATTAAGATTGTAAAGAAAAAAATATTTTTTTGAATAAAAAAGCCGGTTGTCTAATCCGGCTTTCTGGAGTCAATATGAAAGAGTTATGTGTCATTTCCCCCAATAAGGCGCCCCCCTATTTTTTCTCTGTTACTACCCCGAAATAAACTACCCTATCATTTAATGTGTCCCAGTCATTAAAAAGAATTACTTCTATAATCTGGAATTTGTTTTTGAATATCATATAGTCCTTGCCGGTTGTGTTGTTCACTGCAACCTGTACTGTTGTGTATGAGCTATCTTTGAGTGGTCCGTAATCCCCCCAGACTGTATCTATTAGTGTGCCGTTTGCATTATACTCAAGTCTTCCAGTTCTATACATTACGCTGTCTGCGGGGCTGTTGGCGTTCCCTACAAGGAATAATTGGGGAAGTGATTCATATCCTATCCATAGAATGTAATCTGAACTATCTCCTCCTGCATCTGAGTAGTATAATGAATCTATGATAGTAACTTCTTTCCCCTTGATGGTTGTCTGCTGTGCTTCTACCTGGATAACGAATATCAAAAGTATAAATAAAATTAGGTTTTTCATTTTTAGGTTCTCCTGTGTTTTAGTTTTTTTAATTTCTTTCTCTTACTGATCTTTCTCTTGTTTGGCGTATTCTGTTTTCACGGGTTCTGCCTGTGCCGGTTCTCCCAGTTGATGATTCATTTTTAACATTTGCTTTCTCATAAGCCATACTTACTTTCTCCGGTGTGAAGGATAAAGCCTTCAATAATAATTCATAGCTTGTTAAATCTTTATCAGAAATAATTTGCTTGCCTCTGAACTCAATTCCATCTTTCTGGTAGGTCATTGAGTTAAGAATGTTCTTCAGGAAGTCAGGAGTGAATCTTCTTAAATTCTTTAGTGCTGTTTCTCTTTGTCTGTCCGTTAATGTTTCTTCATCTTTAATTTTTTCTTCCAGTAACTTATAACTTCCGCCTGTTGCTTTGAAGAAATCATCTGCGGTTCCGTATGGTGCTCCAAATGCACCTTCAACTATTCTTGCTGACCACGCAGAGAAATCATTCCCATATACTTTAGAATACTTAGCTGATTCTGTCGGGATTGGTGCTTGTTCTCCCATCAGATCAGATATATCTACATTGGCATAGGTTCCTATTCCTCTGTTGAGTAAACTTCCTAATCTCCCTCCAACCTTATCATTAATCTCATTCTCAAGTTTCTGTGCTTCGTAATCCAGTTCTTGGTCATCATCATCAAAGAATAATCCTGCAAGTAAAAACAATGTTGAATAAAATGGGAATTTCCTTATACCGTGTAATCCTACCCCTACTGCAAACTTTGTAAATAAAGGTCCGTAATTCTTATTCCTGATTAGCATTCTCCATAATCCTAAGTTATGTGTGGCAAAAGTTTTGAATACTATATATGATTTAGCTACTGCCCTTCTAAAGTGTCCGGTGTTCAGATTTTCTTTCTTGGATGGGTTAAATATCACTATCCTTCCGCCCTTGCCGTATTCGCCCATTGCTTTATCAAGATTATCAATTACATATTTTTCAAGTTTCTCTCCGCTAAACTCTTTTTGCTTCCCTATCTTAAAGAACATTACTGCTGAATGTAACCTTGTCAATATCTCTATTCCTGATGATAATGCTCTTGCCACAAAAGAAATCCTGTTGAATAGTTTTTTAACTGGTCCTGAATAATAGATTGATGGATCGCTTGCACCAAAGAATTCCTGAGTCCCTATTGCTGATATCTTTCTCATTAACCTTGCTTCTTTAACGAGATTCAAAAGTTCTGGGTTAATCTTTAAGGAGTCGTGTTTATTTATCTTCTCAAGAGCAAAATGTAATCCTAACTTTGTAGTATCTTCCATTGCGTTAATAAATATTCCGTTTGCCTGGTTAAATCCTACCTCTGCCTGTGCCAATGGTAAAGCCATCTGAAAGTTCTGTAGTGCCTGCTGAGTTAAGAATGATGCCTTTGCAAACCCTAATCTCCATATAGCGGTTATTCCCCTTACTGTGTCCATTACGGTTCTGTCTGAGGATCTCATACCTGCAAGATATTTCTGTAACCATTTAGCCTGAGTTTTTAATTCTTCTTTCTGGGCTGTTGATACATTCGGGCTTTTAATCTTTTCGTTTACTCCTTCAAACCAGTTTTCATAAAGTTCGTCTGCTTTTATTATTCCTAAGAATTTATTTTTAGCTGTTGATGCTTCGTGCAGATAATTCTTTAGATTGGTTTCAAGTTCCTCTGTAGTCCATTTTAATCCGGGTGTATAGTTTCTCTGGATTGTATGTTTGCTCCATCCCCTTGCTTTAATTGATTTGAATAATTCTTCTATATCTGAACTGGGTAATTCAATAGCAGAATCTTCAAGCAATCTTATCAGCTCCATCATTCCAAGTTCTTTTCTTACATTAGCATCATTTATGACATCTTTAACTCTTCCTTCCATAGTTACAGTCCAACCCAGATCAATTGCTGCTTTCTTATACTTCTTAGCATCAATCTCCGAATTAAAGTAAGTGAATCTTTTATCGGTATATGTTTCTCCGTAACTGTCCTTTGCTTCTTTCTTAGCACCGATTATTATTGAATCCTGCGTTAATGGTCTTGAGAGATTAATATATAGATACTGTCCGTAATCGTGGTATTTTTCTTCTACAAGAAAATTGCCGAGTTCGGTTCTTAATTTTTTATTCTGGTTCCATATTACGTCCAAGCTATCTTCGTTTACTTCTGCCGATACTTCATCCAATGCTTTTTTAATCTCTTTATAAATTGCCGGGAGTTCTTTTTTGAATTTAGCAACACTTATATATTTACTTCCTTCTGATGTTCTTGCTGTGAATATATCTTTAACGTGATCTCTTAAAAAGATTTTTTCCCCATCTTTAATTAGTTCAAGTCCTTTATCATAAGCACCTGACATTTTCTTGAGTGCATTCGTTTGATCTGGATTAAGTTTATAATCGCTTATAAATTCCATAATGGTTTCTGCGTGTCCTTCAAGTTCCCAATTCTCTGAAGGATTATACAATACTTTCTCATGGTAATCTCTTAAAGCATCAAGCAAACCTTCCTGATCTTCCGAACTTAGTTTCCTGAAATCATTAAATTTGTTCAGTCCTTGTTTATCTTCAAGGATTTTATTGTAATCCCGTGTGAAGTCTCTTACGTAGTATTTTTCTGTAACATCATATATGGCTCTGTAAATAGGTGATTTGTCTGCCATATAAACTGGTGGCTGAGTTCCCTGATCGAAGTATCTTTTAGCCCATTTCTTAAATCTTGTGAATTTGTCTCTTCCGACTCCAAGAGCAATTTCAGTAACTTCCCTGTTGGTAATGTTTTTCATTGCAGCATTAATATTATCGGGCATATCTTCTGATGATAAGAACAAATCACTTGCGTTTGTATCTTCAATATTACCTTCAAATTCTTCATTGCCGTTTGAACGTGCTTTCTCACTTCCTGTTTGATTCGTATTATTAGAAGGTATCTTTGAATCTCCCGGTATGTTTATTTCTCCACCGCCTATTGAAGCAAGAACATTCTGATTAAGTATTGGCTTCTCACCTGATAAAATAAGTTTTGCTTCTCTCCATATACTTCTTAAAAATCTTCTTATCCCATTCCCAAAATCCTTCACCATTGCTTTTATCCAGGGTAGATAAACATCGGCTTTCTCTCCTGCTTTCTTAAATAGTCTTTCAAGATGATATGCCCCAATCACCGCATAATCTTTTATTAATGTAGGATCAAAGTTAGCTGTGAGGTTTCCTAAGCTGTCAGCAATATTATCTTGGCTTTGTTTATAAAGTCTATCAGATATAAAACTTTCATCTTCGGAAGGTGTGACTGTTTGTGTTTCACCACTTCCGCCTTCTTTCGTTGCGGGGTATCTCTTTAATAAGTTAGTTAATGTCTCTATCCCTGTGTCTGGATCAGAAGGCACGAAGAATCTTTGCTTATAAGATATTCTCTCATTTAATAATCCAAGTTCTCTGAACTCATCAAATCTATTTGAGTCTAATCCAAGATCACCCTTACCTACAAGTTCAATAGCATCATCTCCATAAAGGGTTGTCTGCTTTAGTTGTAATCCCTGAACTAAATCAATTTTATCTCCTTGTTCTAATACTGCATTGAATATTTCTTCCGATGTTCTTAAATCTCTTTGAACATTTAAAGCTCTTAAAACTTTCCCTACTTCCGATTGCGGTATTTGAATTCCAACTACTCTTTGTTTGCTGTCGGTCAATGCTCTTACTACTCTTAGCTTTTCATTCCCGGTTGCTTGTTTCAAATCTTTCCACAAAGGAAGGATAGCACCGCTTATAATGTGCATCTCATCTTTTTTAATCTTGGGAACTTTATCAAATCTTTCTTCCCAGATTGGTCTTGCTTCAGATTCGTTTATCCGTTCATACTTTTCTTCAAATTCATCATGCGTTACATAATTACGATTGTTAGCAGGATTTAAAGTAATTACTGTTCTTTCAACTGCTCCAGTAATTCTATCAGTTTTTACTTTCTCATCCATTTTCAGAATAACATTACCGGAATTTATTTGTTTAAAAAATCCTCTCTTATCGTTGATGTTTCTCATTTGTTTGGCAACATTCCAATTCAATGGATCAGTTTTTCTTTCAACTTCTAATTGGAAGTGTTTCGTTTCAGCTTTGGTCAATGGCTCGGTGGCTACTATTTTAGGCTTACCGACTATCTTAATTGATTCGGCTTTAATATCGGTTACCCCCTCATCGTAAGTGCCTGATTCTTTAGCATTGATAACTACATTTTCAAATTGTTCGGTAAAGAAATCAAATAAAGCATTCTGTTTTCCTAACTCTAATCCTAAAATCCTATTTAGGAACATAGTAATGCTTTTCATATCCTCATCTTTTACTCCCTCACCACCAGTCGGGTCATTCTTTAGAACTCCCATATCTCTTAAAACCTGTTTCGGATTCTCAATACCTTCGATAGCTGCTTCATTGAGCATAGCTTCATATACTTTAACTAATGCAGTTTCGCCATATTCATTTTCAAAATCATACTTTGCTAACTGCCCCCCCCCTGCACCCCCTCTTTCTCCTTTGGTCAATGCACCAAGTGAAGCAAGTCTTTTTGCTATTGTTGATGAAAATCTTTTTTCTCCACCCACTTCTGAACTTAATAAAATATAAATAGGTGGAATTTCCTGATTAGACCTATGCGTTCTTCCAAAGGTCTGCATTTGGGTATCAGCACTCCAACTTAATTCAAGTGCTATCTGGGTTCTTCTCTGACTATTGGGAGTATTCTTGTCAGCGTGTAAACTTATTCCTGTTGATGCTGCCTGAGAGATTAAAGCAATTCTTTTCTTACCTGTCTGGAATTGCTGCATCTCATAAATATTTGTGTCCTTTGCCCTGATGTCTTTCGGCACTCGTTTATCATATCTGGTCTTACCACCAAAAATATATTTATCTTTAGCATTCGGATCAGGATTTTTAATTACTTCTTTAACTAATCTTTTCTTTCTACCTGTTAATTCCGCAACTCTTAAAGCACGGTCATTTCTATTATGAGATTCTAATTCAAAGTAATTTATTATCTGGTCTAAAGGATTTTCAGGAAGATTAATATCTGATAATTTTTCAAGTAATTTATCCTTTAGCTTTTGAGCTTCAGGGTTAGTAACTGAATTACCGTTCTTATCTTTTTTCGGTCTGGATTTTAAATTACCGTTATCATCGGTGTATTGTTCGTAATCAATTATCGGGAATGCTCTGTCAACAAGATTGGCTAATACTTCTCTTGGTGATAAGTCCAGGTCGTCTAAATCTCCACCCTCTGCAAGTTTTTCTGTAACTGCTCTTGAGGTACTCGCTTCGTGTGTACCTATCATTGAGATTACGACTGATTTATTACCTGCAAGGTTTTTCTCAACTTCTTTGATAAGCGTAGGGACTTTTAGTGCTGTAATAAATTGTTTGAAGAATCTCTGATGCGATCCCCAGAATGCAGAGTAAGCCCATCTCTTTGCATTATTATCATTTCCGGTCATATCTAATGCCTGATCAATATTTTGCATAACCACTTGCCATGCTTTGGCTGCGGTATCATACATTCTTCTTTGTTCGTTGGTTAAAATATGTTCGGATTCTTCATATTCAATTCCATCAAAACTGATGCTTCTTGATGAATACATACCCAATGCTTTAAGATCTCTTGCAACCATTTCCATTGCACCGATTCCGCCTCTTTCAATTTCAGTCATAAAATCAAGGAATGCTGAGAAAGGAGCACCTTCTCCCCACAATCCTAATCTTGTCATATATCCCATGTGTTTTACATCGGTAGCTCCTGTTGCTGAAGCATAAACTACTCTTGCTTTAGGTAGATGGGTTTCCTGTAAATCAACAACTGCCTCGGCTGTTTTTGTAGGTTTTCCACTTCTTCCGGCGGCTAAAATATTTTTAGCTTTATGTGCTTCATCAAACACTATAACCCCATCTTTTCCCAACCATTCTACAATCTGTTTTATTCTTGTAGCCTCATCTTTACCCGATATTAAAGATGAGTAAGTTGAAAAGACTACCCCGTTATAATCTTTAGGAATTGATTCGCCAAGTTTATAATCATTAATTAATATGGATTTTATTTCTTCGGCTCCTACACCATCCAAATCCCTTCTCGCATCTTTCTGAAGATCGGTTGAAACACTAACCCATAATGCTTTCTTTCTTCCTTGCCTGAAATTATCATGTAGAATTCCTGCTATGATTCTTCCTTTACCTACACCAGTTCCATCACCAACAAAGAACCCGGCTCTTGAACCATTAGATAACATTAACTTATGTCGTTGTCCTGCGTAAGCAATGGTTTCTAATTGAGCATCGGATATTTTACCTTCTGTTATTGATTCTTCCGGTAGGTCCGGTTTATAAATAATTGTAGGAGCTTCAACTGCTGCCATTGAAGCTGATTCAACTAATTTAGCGGGATGAGATTGCGAGCCTTTGGGTTTTTGTTTTGGTTTGTATTCTATGAATCCGCTTTTTTCTTCTTCTCGTTCAGAGATGTCGGATTCTTCATACTCTACAAGATTTCGAGTACGTTCAGTATCACTTCTTCCACTTTCTTCTGTTCCTCCGGATTCAATCCGTTGTCCCCCAACCTGTCGTTCAATTGATGATACATTTCTTCCAGTTCTTCCTGATTGTAATTCAGTTTCTTCAATATCTCCTTGCCGTCCAGGTTTTGTAAATCCTGGAGAAATAGATTCTGATCCTCGTTCAACTTTCCCGCCCCTTCCAGTTGTTCCCTGAGTTCCTGTTCCTTGTGATCGTTCTGCCAAAGAAACATTTTCACTATCATCTGCCAGAGTTCCTGGGGCTGAACTAATGATGTTGTCGGCTGCATTTAATGCCTCTTCTATTGTTTTATAATTACCTTGAAGTTCCGGTCTCCTTATACCATTTATTTCAGGAGTGGCTCCGGTTTTATCTATTACAATTATCCGGTTTCCAAAACTCGTTCCATACTTGCCGTAATCGGTATTCTCAACTCCAATATCTGCTTTTACTGTATAATTGTCAACAACCTTATCCCAGAATAGCTTGCTTGATTCCGGTCTGCCAAATTCAGCACCTTCGCCTAAAATAGCTACTAACCTACCACCATCCTTTAATCTTTGCAATGCTGATGTTAAATGCTTATATCCGAACTTATTGGAGTTTTGTTTAACCCTTCCGCCTGTTGCTGAAAATGGCGGGTTCATAATAATCTTAGTAGGAATGATTTCTTTAGGTAACATTGAATTTAGGAATTCAGCATCTATATCGTTGGTTTCATATCCCTCTGCTTCGAGTAATTCTTTTCTCTTAGGATCAATTTCATTAACATAAATCTTTTTAACTCTATTCTTTTGAAATGCTATTAAATTTCCTGTGCCTGCACTTGGTTCGAGAAGAATATCATTCTCATTAGCATTAAGTAATTTATTAGCAAAGTATGATAATGTTGGCGGTGTGCTGAATTGCTGAAGTAAATCTTTATCCTGAGTTCTTGATGTTTGGGTAGGAATATTCTTTATCAAATCTCTTAAATCCTTCAATGCTTCTTTAACATCAACATCAAGTATATCTGAATATTTTTCTGATATTAATCTATTTACTGCGGTTTCAAGTGCATTGTAAGCATCTTGAGAAGTGTACTTGCCTTGTGCTTTTGAGCCACCATAAACTTCATCGGCAATTCTGTTGAGTTCCGGGTTATCTTTAATTCCTCTTTCTTCAATTCTCTTGTAAATAGCATCAACTAATTTTAATTGAAGATTTTCAGATTCTTCCTTTGGTTTAATTGATCCATAAGTTATTCCTCTCGTAGAACTATCCATTTTCTCATAAATATCATCACCTGCAGTTTCTCTGTATGCTGAATATGCTTGTTTTAAGGCATCAAATATTTCTTCAAGTTTATCTCCTATTTTTGAATAAAGGTCAGTAGTTATATCAGCGAATTTATAAGTTCCGAGTTTTACATATACTGAGATTACTTTAACTCCTTTAGCAAGTTGGATGGGGTCTATTCCGCTTTTCAAATCGAATGAAGTTAGGAAATCATCAAGAGCATCTTTTAATTCATTATTCTCAATGGATTTTATTTTTTGTTTTATTTTGGATTCGGGTTTTGTTCCAAAGTTCTCATTAAATTCTTCACTTCCCCATTTACCGTAATCTTTTGAATGAAGTTCATTATATTCTTTTTCGGTAATCTTATTTTCTTTAATTGCCTCCCCAACTAATTTCTGATGTTCTCTTGCTTTATCACCATCGAATGTCATTGGTACTGTGCCAAAGTTAGCTTCTATTGCGGGATATTTGCCAGGTGATGGCTTGGTTGCATATTGGCTTTGAGTTTGAAGATATGCAACAGGTTTTAGTTTTTCCTTTGGTCGTTGATGTTCAATATCTTCCTTAACCTTAGAGGCATTTTCAAGTCTTACTTTCTCAATCTTCCCTACTCTGCTTCCTTCAGGATAACTGACAACATCTAATATCCCTTTATCAAGTTTGTGGCTGTAATCGTTTCTTACTTTACCTTCAATAATTTCATTATTCTTATCTCTCCAATAAATAGTTTCGCCTTGTTTGTAAGAGAATTTTTCTCCTTCAGGAGTTGTCATAACTTCTTTATAATGTCCGCCAAGTTTTACGGCTTTTCGGGTAGCTTCATTTACATCTGTTTCTTGCGATCTGATATTCCCAAACATATCATAAACTAAGTATTTCCCAGTTTCTTCTTTCTTTTCTTCAACTGGCTTTACTTCTTTCTTCTGTAGGTCAGGATAATTGATTTTTGCAGAATTACCATTCCCTACTTGCCCTTCCCAGAATTTTTTGGCTGATTCCAAATCATCAAATTTTTCAACGTGTGTTTTTTTGTCACCAAATTTATCGTAGTATTCTACTTCATACGGTTTTTTCACTCCTTCAGATACTTCAACTGTTTCGCTATCCGGTGTTTTTTGTTCGAGCTTTTCGATAGATGATACTTCCTGTATATTCTCTTTTCCGGCTTCGATTGGTTTTTCTTGCACATTTTTGACCTCTGGGGTTATTTGTGTTTCAGCAATTTCTTCTTCATTCTTTCCTTCGGTGATTCCTTCTCCCCTTCCGGTTTCCAACCTGTTTTGCGGAGGGTTCCGTAGATATATTTGTTCTTCTTCTTTTTGTTCCACTTCTTTTTGCTTGCGTATTTCTTCAGCTTGTTCTCTAATTCTGTTGGCATTTGTTACCTCTTGGGTTTTAATAATTGGTTTTATGGTTTCAATATCTTTAAAGGTTTTTATCCCCTGTGCCTTCATTGAATTGTATTCGTTGATAAGTTGCTGTTGTTTATCCGGCTCTAAACTATTAATATTCTGTGTGCCGAATTTCTTTTGTGATAAATTCTCAAGTGTGAATTCATTCCTTTTAATAAGTCTTTCGTTGTTTGATATCGCTTCTTTTAATAATTCATTTGCTTTTGTTTTTATCTCAGTGGTTGAAATATTATTAACTGTTTCAAGCATAGCATCTGTATCAAATGCGTTTCTTTTTCTTCTTGCTGATTTGAATTGGCGTGAAAGTTCTGAATAGGTATCGGTATCAACTTTTAATCTTTGTTTCTGTAATTGGCGTTGCTCTCTTTTAATCTCCCTTTCGGATTTAAAAGAATTTAGTTCTTCTTCTAATTGAGTTTTGAAGTTAGATTGTAATTGAAGATCCTCAGTTGTGAATTTACTTTGTCCTTCTGCTATTCTTGAAGCAAGGTTTTTAATCTGGTTTAATTCATCAAGGGAAGGTAGGTTCGCTGTTTCTTCCGGTGCTGATGTTAAAATCTTTTTAAGATAATCCTGCGGAGAGATTCTTTCACCTGGAATTTCCGGTTTCTTAATTTCTCCTTCTGTTTCTTTTTGCTTAAAGTAATCTTTAGCAATTTTATTTCCGGGAGTTAAACTTTCTCTTACTAATTCATCAACTTTATTTCTTTGTTTGTTAATCTCATCAAGTGATTTAGTTAATAGTTTTGATTCTTCATTTGGAATACCTTCATTAAGTTGTCTTGCTGCTACGTTCCCGAGTCCCGATAAGAACATACCTGTAATGAATCCTGCTAATCCGCCCTCGTTAGTCCCTTCTGAAAGCTCTCTCTGAGCATCATAAATCTGTTGTGCGGTTAGATTAGCTCCAAACTGCTGTATTTGCTCTTGTACTCCTTCTACTGAACCCTGAGAGAGCATCTCAATAATAAGCTCTTTGCCTTTTAACCCGCCAAACTTCTCAAGCCTTCTGAATAATCTTTCAAATGGTAATACTTCTGTTGCAGCAAAAGGAAGGTTACCTATGAATACTTGATATGCTTTGTCTCTATCTCCTGTTTGCTGTAAAGCTACATTATATTCTTCTGCAGCTTGTGAGGTTGATAATAATAATGTTGAAACGAATGTAGGAACTTTAGCAAGTTTCCCAACTGAACCGCCAATTAGAAATCCAAGTCCTGAACCTATTGCTGATGGGAGTGTTGATTCTACAAATCCCTTTCTCTTTTCATCAATTGGTAATTTGGTTTCAATGGTTTCTCTTAAACCTTTACCTACTTTGGAAGTTAATTTGCTTATCGTTTCGGATGGTGGCAATAAACTTGCTCCCGGTGTTTCGCCTGTAATCCCGCTTCTTAATAGCTCATCTCCGATTAATCCTAATGCTTCAATAGTTCCGGGAATGGTTCTTAATCCTGAACTTACAACTGTGTTGATTGCATTTACAAACGGATCGCTTCTTGGTACTCCTTCAAGATTTACCATGCTCTCAGGTAATCCGGTTAAAGGATTTAATTCAGTGTCACGCCTTTCTTTCTCTGTAGCTAATCCCTGTAAAAGTTTCTGTTTGCCTTCTTCTTCCTGTTCGGGAGTTAATGGTTTTAATCCAAGTTCCTTTTTGATGGGTTGTTTTGTAGATTCAGATATAGCGGTAGTATCTTCAATTTTAAAAGGTTGTTTTTTAAGTAAGGGTGTGCCTAAAACATTCTGTTGCTTTAATGAGTCTTCTTCAGCTTCAATCTGTTCCGGTGTCCATAAATCTTTATACTTTGTTGGATGATCTTCTGTTTTGAAATCGCTGAATAAATGTGCGTCTGGATTTTCTGCTAATCTGTTCTCTGCATCTTTAAGCCATTCTGATTCTCTGCCCTTTGCATATTTATCATAGTATTTTCTGTAATCAAATTTATGGAGAGGATTGTCGGGGTTCTTGTCTATCCCGGTTCTGGTTGCAATGGTGTTATACCAATTATCAAAGTTACCATTGCCGTTTTTGGTTTGCCTTAATACATTCCCGTTGGTAGGTCGTTCTTCTTCTAATACGTCTGAGTAATTACTTATCTCCGGTGTTACGGTTTTCTTGCCAAAATTCCCTATCTGCTTCTGGAGACTTTGGAGGAATAATTGTTTCTGTTGTTTCCTCTTTTCATCATCGGGCATTTATTTCTTTACCTTTGGATTGGTGAAAATAGTATTCTTCTCCCCGTACAAATCACCTCTGTAAGCATTGGCATCTACTAAGTCCTGCCCTTCTTCTATTGTTATTTCATCTTTGCTTACCGCATCATATACTTTCTGTAAGTAGGTTTGGTCGGATATTTGTTCGTGTCCTTTAATATTATCTTCAAACCATATTTTAGCATTTGGAAGAAGCGTAGATAAGAATTGATTTTTTGCTCTATCAAAATCTTGGTTTATCTCTGATTCAGATTTCGGGTCTTTATATCTTCCTTCGCTGTCTATACCAAAGATATATTTTGCTTTGGCATCTGATATTACTTTACCGAATTCTTTCCACTTTTCGGGTTTGGGCATATCAATTTTTACTGTTGTCTTCCCTTCATTCGGATCGTAAGCAATCTTTGTATCTTCCCATTGACCGTTTTGTTTGTTGTAAGTCCAGTAAGTTTTAGTTGCTGAGTTTTTTACGCTTCCTTCAATATCAAAAGGTTTTGTTTTTTCTCCCGCTTCCTGGATTACTTTTTCATTTCCTAAATCATCACGTTCTACATATCTCTTGAGTGGATCACGTTCTGATACTGTTGTTTTAGGTGGCTTTAATCTATTAGCATTACTCTGAAGTTGATTCCCTAATACGTTAATTCTCCCTGCATCAATATGCTCTGATGGATTCATTATCTGGTCTATTGTGAAATCATTCCCTATATCTTCTGACTTGTTTAATCTTTCCTGCCGGGGAATATAATCTCCTAATACTTCATCGGTTATTCCCTGTGTGCTTTCTATATCTGGAGGAGTAAATTCATTCTTAGGACCCATCATCGTTGATAGAACGTTTCCCTGCCCTTCTTGAAATGTAGATGGCTCAAGCTGGGTGTTGGCTATTGTGTTCTGTTTGTTCTTTGCAGATTTATAAGCGGAATATAATGAGTTAAAGTATTCCTTCTGCTCTTCCTTCCTTTGCTTTTCTTTTAACAATTCAAAGATTGGAGAGAGTGACCCCGATAGTCCGCCAGTTCTTTGCTTCGCTCTATAATATTCACCTGCCATAATTAAACCTCTTTGAATTCAATCCCTGTTAAAGAGTAATCAACATATTTAACCCCCCCAAATTCTATTACTGCGTTAGGTATAATCTTTTCTACTTCCTGTGCGACTACACCTCTATATCTTTTTGGTGAACCGATATAATTAAATTCATAAATATTAAATCCGTTTTCAGTTCCTACCTTATTAATATTTTCTTTAAGTCTGATATCCGACCCTATGGCCGCTCCCGCAAGTTTTGATCCACCGCCTATAAGTGTGCCTATCCCTGGTATAAGCCCCGCTATATCTCCGATACCACTAAAGAGGTCTTCCAAAAACCCCGGGGCCTGATCCTTCTGCATCTGGAGATATTGGTTTTTGAAATCTATATCTGAAAGCAATCCAAGTTGTTTCAGTTCGTTAAAGAAGTTCTGCATATCAACGTTGCTTGCTGCTCCTGTTGTAGCGAATTTTCTATCATTCGCATTTCCCATCAAACCAAGTTTGCCTTTTGCTTTGCTTGTCTTGAGTTGTCCAAGTGCATTCAGTTTATTTTTATTTATTTCGGTTGTCCCGCCTGATATTATTTCGTTTAAAGGCGATCCGCCTGTTATGCCCTGACTCGCTAATCGAGAGGTTGTACCTTTCCCAAAATCCGCAATGTCCTCTTTTGCACTTCTGTTTATTTCTCCTTCGTAATTCCCGAATATTTCATCAAGGAAAGATGATTGATCTTCATAAGAAAATTCATCTTCGTAATTATCAAAGCGGTTCTCTATTGTGGGATCGAGGTTTGATACTTTGTTATAGGGACTATTTTTAGTCGCTTCTTTTATCCATTCTCCCAGATTTAATGCCATCTTAATTTCTCCTTATTTAAATTTCTTCCCAATAGATAATATCGTCTATTGCGTTTTTTTTCTGTATCATATACACACCGTTAATCTTTTCTGTCAATGTAAATGTTCCGTCTGCTTGTCTTATCTTAAACTTTGCTCCTTCTGGAACTGTGCTAATCTGTGGAAGCTGTGTTACTATTTTTCCTGTTAATGATTCAATAACTTTATATAGTTCATCTATTTCTTGTTCAAGTCCCGAAAGTTGATATTTTCCTTTTCGTGCCATTTAATTGTGTTTGCCTAATATTACTGGTTTCGTTAAAATCCTAAAAAGAGAAATTTCACAAGTATCATTTACACTTCCTGATAGTTGGGGATAGAAGTCAATGCAGGTAATTCCGTTTGGTAATTTTCTGAATATCCTTCTTTTATTTTTATCCAATGTTATTGCCGGTGTTTGTTCCCATTCCATTTCATTAGTTCTTTTGTAAAATATTATTACTGATAAATTAGTATCTATGTTATATACGCATTCTAAAAATCCTAAGTTTATCCTTTCTAACTTTTGAAATTCTTCCCTGCTTTGAAATTCAGCAAAGTTAATTTGTATAGAAATCGGGTTACCATTATCCATTCTTTTCTTCTATCTCGGTATAAGGCTTATCTCTTTTAGGAATATCTTTTGTTTCTTCAAGATGAACGTGAAGATTGTTTTCTAAATTATAACCACCAAACTTTTTTATGTATTCACTTATTTGTGTCCCAAAAGCATCTGAATTATCCTTGCCTGCAAGAAACTGGTTCACCCCCCCAAAACCTTTCAAGTGTGCCCCTGCAACTAAACCTGATTCTGTTATTAAAATATTATTAACGGTTGTGCCAATATATTTACCGTAATTTTGTTTTGCTCTTTTTAATAAGTCTGCAATGTGATTCTTAAATATCTCGTCTTGTAACTCAGGGCTTTTAAGAAACGTTGTTTCGGCAATCATCTTTTTGGCTTCCCTATTCTTAGGTTTCCATCCATTTATAGAATATCCCAAATCCCATAAACGTGGTTTGCCAAATTGCCACCTACCAAGAAAACCAAGAGTATTTTTTATATTATATTTATTCCCTGATTCTCTTGCACCCAAATCATTTGCGAAATCATTAAAATTTTTCATTCTATGCTACCTTATTACTTTTCTTAAAATTATCTACTCCCCATAACGGTTGTAGGTTAGTATAATGGAACGCTTTCTTTTGTTCTTCAAGATTAAATAAATTAAAATAATCTAATGGCAAGATATGGTCTATTGTCCATTTGTCTTTACCGAATCCATAATTGCTCCAATTCATACCTTCGGTAAATTGTAATTCAAGATGTATTTTTAATTGGTCTATAGAACAGCCAACCAAGTTTATTACGTTTGTATATTTTATTCCCTTTTTTAATCTCACAATAATTTTGTAGAACCTATGCCTTAAAGAATTTTTTAGTTTTGATTTTGTGGGCATATTCTTTCTCCATCGTTTTCTCGTCTTTCTTATTTTGTCTATATTACTGACTCTCCACAAAGCATTCTTTGTTTTCCATTCCTCAGTAGAACGTTTCTTTTTATTATGGGCGGCTATTTTCCCTTTATTCGCTTCATAATATTTTGCCCATTTTTCTTTAATCTTATCTGGATGTCTCAGGGCATATTTCTTTGTGTCTCTGAGCCCAATTTCTTTAGACTTTTTACGTTTTTTACATACTTTACATCCCCCAGTTCTCCCAGACCCAGTTGTTACCTTAAAAAACTCGTCTAAAGGCTTAACCTTTCCACAAATCTTACAAATTTTATGACTATCATCAACAAAGTAACATTTCCCACAAGATTTGACTATCCCCCTTTTAAGATTATTCAGCATTACCACCTTCTCCCCTCCGCAATCACATTTACACAAAACTTTCTTAGATGTTTGCCCACAGGGTGACTTATGCCCCTTTACTTCTTTAAGTATGGTTAATTTATAATATTTCATAATCTGATCTTAAAAGGAAAATTACTTAGAAAATATTTACGGTCTATTTTCATTTAATTTTATCTCTTAAAATTATCCACTATCCTCAGAAGGAAATCCAATTAAAGAAAAATTATTTTTATTACCTTTTAGTGTCACACTACCCACAATCTCAAATGGTATCCCTTGTATGTTTACCATAAGTTTATGTATGCTTATTACTTCTCTTGTTACTGTACCCTCATCATATACCAGTTTTTCTTTTTTTTTCTTCATTATATACCTTCACTTCACCAATATGAATATTATAGTTGACACAATTAACCCCGATATAAAACCAAAATAGAATGTATCATAAAATGGCTTTACTAAGGATTCTATTCTTTGCTCCTGCAAAGTCTTTAGCCTATTCCATTCTAATTCTTTTCTTTCATAATCAGAGATTATATCATCGTTGAGTCTTACTTCCTCACTAAGAAGTTTAACGCCTTCCCTCTTATATTTCAGTTCTGTTAATAGTGTACTAATTAGATATAGTTCTAACCGGTTGAACGAATCTTGATGTATCTGCCCGTCCCAACTCATTGAGTCTTGCCCGGATAATTGTATAGTAAACACTATCATCAGAAGTACTGTCAATTTTAGATAGTTCATAAATGTAATTGTTATAGTTTTTTTCTTGTAGTTCACGGATAATTTTTACCGTGTCTGCTTTTAATTTCTGGAAGTTAGTTATGCTGTCAAGTTTAGAGATTATTTCTTTTTTGCTCTTATCATATTCTGATTTAGTCAACGATTCTTCGGACTTAAAGAATGAATTGTAAATCAATAAAACCAGTATAATTAAGCATATAATAAAAAGAAAATTGTCTTTCACACAACCACCGATAAAATTATGACTATATAAGTTACCCAACTTAGTATCTCGATCGGATAGTATAGGTCATTCATTCCGCCTTCTTTTTTATGTACCAGTTTGTCCATTAAAAAGTGAAGGTTCATAAAAGGAATTAATAAAACCCAGTATGAATAATGAGCAAATAAATAAAACTTTGTGTAGTCTCTTTCTTTTTTTGTTATTGTCTGATACCAGATTTCAATATCAGGTGACCAACTTAGAATGAAAGCCGTAGCAATAAATATCCAGTTAGGATATATTAAGTATGCCACGATTGAACCTGCTGCAGAATGATTCAAACTTGTCATTGTTCTTTCTTCGTGAGCATCTCTGTTTTCTTATCAGAACCACGACTTGAACCAAAGAAATAACCCACTACTGTAGCGAATGAACCGATTAAAGCCCCCACTTCTAACTGTACATCTTGACCCTTTGTAATTTTATAAATGATAACTGCAAAGAATCCCGATACGACTATACCGGCAAGGATATACATATAGATTTCTTTTGTTTTATCCTGCATTTTTTTCTCCTGTTAAATAAATAATAAAATTGCCAGTAAGGCAATTAGTAATAAAGTATAAATTTCATTAACTGTATTTTGTTTCTTGGCGGTCATTGACTGCCTCCTGCTTTTACTACTTCAGTATCTATCTTCTTATTTTCTTTCCATTCTTTTAACCATTCGGCATTGTCAGGAACGGCTTCACGATAATCTAAGTACCTGTCAAAAAAGAAATATCCTGCTACTATAAACAGGACACAAAAAACAAAGATTGTCTTTGCTCTTAACGAAAGGTCTGCTACAATCTGCCATATACCTGAAAGAAATTTCATCAATCACCATTCTTAATTTTAGTACCGACCTTTCCAAAGTAGAATGATAAAACACTGACAAAGCAAATCTTAAAGACTTCTTCCTTTGTCACTACATACAATACTCCTGTTAATACTATCGAGATTATGTAGAGTATGTGTATGGGTTCGAGTTTGTCTCTGAGATTTCCCAATACTATTTATCATTAAGTTTACTGAATTTATCTTCATATTTTTTATCGAGCTTATCTATTTTATCATCTATAAGCAATACCATAAAAAAGAAGACTATACCGCCAATAATAAGTGCTAATGAAGTACCAAGTGCAATCCCTACATCATTGCCGAGCCAGTCATATCTGTACATTCCTTCTTGCTTCGTCCAATGTCCTAAGAGTGCAGTAGCACCAATTATCAGCATCAGTACACCACCTAACTGGCATAACTGATAAACAAATGCACCGTATCTGTTTTTGAATACGCCCCTTAAAAGGGGAACAATATATTTAACTATCATTTTATATCTTCCTTTAATACTTGATATTCCAAACATACCTGCTCCTATCATTATTCCTTGATGTTGGAATAAAAGATAAAGAGCATAGGCTAATAAAAATGTGCTTAGTGTTGATATCAAACCTTATCCTTTAACAAATATTTTATTGTAGGATGTAAAACAGCCAGGATTAATAATCCTATTTGTCCATAAGAAAGAATCATTGCATTGTCGTGATCGGCTTCTGTTCCTTTATAATTAATATAAATAGCAATTAACCCTACAATACGATATATAATTAAATAAAAAGATATAACTTTTATATAAGGACTATCAGTTAGTTTCCAAACTAATATTGCAATCAATAAACCTTGAAGCATTAACGACAAATCGCTTACTAACCATCCCGTGTTTTCTGGTACTAAAGCAACAAACCAAGTTGGAATAAATATGACAATGCTAAGTATGAAAATATTTCTAATTGTACTTTGCATTATACGTGAGGTATTGGTTTAGGTCTTTTTACCATCTTCTCTGTAATGTACTCAAGCCAATCCCCGGCTTCTGATTCTGATAAATCTTCAATATCATTATTAGCTTCTTCGGGATTGTCTAAGCTCTCGTTGAGTATCTCCTCAATAGAGACTTTTATTGCTAATGCTTTTTCACAGTTTGTCATTTTAACTATCCTTTCTTTAATAATTTATAAATTGTCGGCAATGGCATAGGTAAAAAATAATAATATTCATGGTTAGCTACTCTAAAAATTACGTGCAAAAACCAATTCCTTATATACCAAAATACATAAATTGATAAAGCCCCATCAAGTAAGATATTATTAAAAGGAGTTAATAAGAATAAAAATTCGGCTCTTGCGATAAACATTCCGTAAATCAGTACGACTACAAAAGCATTGTAGATAACGTGAAAGGAGTCACCTACTTTTGTTAGAATATTATTCTGATCAGTTTGCCAGAACATAAACTTCCTGAACCATTCAGCTTGCCAGTCTCCCCTGTTAATAAGTAGTTCACAATGATTCCAAGCTGATAGAATTGCAGCTAAAATTATTAGTATCATTGACTTTCTAATTCCTCTATTTCTTTGTGAATTTTATTTATTGCCTTCATTAGTTCATTAAGTAAATCAGTATCAAAATTACCATTAACCTTTTTACCAACTTCCGGGTTATAACCAATCCGTGATGCGGTCTTTTCAAGATCGTTTAACAAGTCACGTAAATACTCTTTATATCTTAAAGTCATTTATACTCCTTATTTGAACCAAAAAATGTTTTTTATCACGAAATAAGCAATTATACCCAAGATAATTACTATAACTATTGCTATGATTAAATATTTCATTCTTTATCCTTACTTACTCTGTACTGGTATATCATTACAGATAGACCAGCGAATAAGAATAAAATTATTTGCACGGTTAAGCTCATTTCTTTTTCAGTTCCTTTATCCTTTTTCCTTTCTCCTCTCTCATAGCATAAAGCAGTTTTAACCTTTGTTCAATCTCATATCCTGCTGATTGAAGTTTAGTTATGTCGGCTTCATTTTGCTGATACTCTTTAATCTCTTTTTGGTAGAGACTATCTCTGCTTAAAAGGCTGTCCTGTGCATTAACAGTTATAAATAAAAATGGTATTATGAATAAAAGTTTTTTAATCATTTGTGGCTTTCGCTTGTACGTAATAAACTGTTCCGTTTACTCTCACTGCAATGGTTACATCAGGTAAAGTTAAAGTTGTACTGCTAACAATCCCTGTCCCTTCTGTATAAAAACTTGGGATAGTATTACCTGCGGATAAATCGGTTGAATAATATACTACCGTATTAGCCCCCCCTGTACGGGATGCATTAACGGCATCAAAGCCAGAACCAATAATACGATAAATCCCGAATGAACCCCCGCTTCCTAAATTAACATAATCAACCCCAACATCGAGTATTACATTGTTGTCATTAGCCAATCCTACTCCTCCGCCACCCGCTATAAAATAGTTGTTGCCATAACTAAGTTTTGACCCGGAAGCATTGCTTAAGGTTAAAGACTCATTATCTGTATCACCATAAATGAGATCAAAATATCCTCTATCCCATCTGAATGTTGAAGAACCCACTTCATTATCAGCAACTTGAGCCGTATCTGGGACAACACTCCCTGTAAAAAAAACATTTTTTAATCTTGCATTCAATCCACTGCTGGAACCAAAATGGATTTCGTCTTGGGCATTTATTCTAAGTATCTCCTGACCCGAACCTGCGACACTCCAACCATATATATAACCTGTATTGTTAGTATTGAAACCAAGTGCTGTCGTATCGTCAATGTTTATGCTATTTATCCCATATTGGGGTGCAGTAAATCTAATCCAGGTACTATTGTCTCTCTTTTGGATGTTAAAATTATCAGCCGATATATTAACAGTAACGTCAGACGTATCTCTGTAAACAAGCCACGAAATTGGTCTAATACCCACTGCTCCGGTTGAGTCAATAAACTCAACATACCCCTCAATAAGTGTTTTCTCCTGGAAGTAATTATTCTCCATTGAAATATAATGTTTAACCTCATCCCCATTCGAGTCGTCTATATTATATCCCCACTTGGTAATAAAATTTCTTGAACCATCTACCGAATTATCAAACTCCTGCGTTCTCATAAGTATATTAGCCGTACCTGTTGTATGCTTTGGGGATACTTTCCATATATCAACAGCATCCCCTATAGTCCCCGTAGAATAATATATGCCATCAAATGGAGATGAGGCACTTGCATCTCCCAAGTCAAGGTTCTCATCATCTGCAAGAGACTGACTTACCCTGTTAAGATAATCATTAGTGTTAAGTATTGAAGGAGTAAGCGAATCTACTTTAGCTAAAAGAGAATCTATCTGCCCGCTTCTGTAATTTAGTGTGTCTGAACTCTGAGCCAATAAATAAAACGGCATCAGAATTATAAACAAAATAAGTTTCTTCATTTTTATCCTCATTAAAAGAAATTGGTACTAATAAAATTTTACCTTCTAAATCGTAAAGAGTATCATAATCAGGTGCTGTTTCTAAAAGAGTATTGAAACCGTCAGGTGGAGTAAAATGATACGGTTCATCCCAAAACCACCCAGGCAAGAAAGGATTATCTTTATCCTGTGCAAATGATATAGACGTTAAACAAATGAATATTAAAAGTATTTTTTTCATTATGGTGTTGTATAATAAATTCTTAACGTTGTTATTTGTGATACTGAGGCAAATGCGAAATCATAAGGTCGTCTCTGGATATTAGAAGCTGAACCATTGTCGTCTATTCTAAATCCTATTGCTTCATTACTAAACCCAGCGTAACTGTCAAGAACTTCCTGTACTATATCCTTTAAATCAATAGGTATTCTGTATCCCGTATTACTTGACCACGTCTCGGTTATTGTTCCTGTCTCTACAGCCGTTGTTAATGCTCTGCCTTCTGCTTGTGAATATCCTGCCGTTCCTGAAGAAAATGTTAAAACATTAGCGGTATCTAATCCTTGTATTGATAGAGGCACATTACCGGAACGGGTATTATAGCTTGTCATATCAACCCACGCACCAGTAATCGTTGCTCCTGCGGGTATAGTTATTCCCGTAAATCTTAAAAATAAAGTTGTAGCAACAGAAAGACTTGTAGCATTTCCAAGATAGACGTGTTCCAATGTTCCTGTATACATAGACGTACCATTATGCCACGCATCGTCAGAACCTTGGCTGATAGAAACTACTACAGAGTCACTTCCCGATACCTGTCCTAATGTTTCAGATACCTCTGCACTTCTTACATAGGCTGTATCGTTATTTAACGATACTCTGAAGTAATGCGTATCTTCCGTCAAAGGATTGAATGTAATAGTAAACGCTACATTACTGGAGTCACTTAATGGGCTTACATCTGCTGCTACAGAATCAGTATAAGTATCAGGCGAAGTACCATGTAAACCATAAATAGTGGTTGTTATACCTTTAACATTTACTGTACCCGATAGTTCAATTGTAGCAATATCTAAAGCAGTTATAGTAACGTCACTTGTATCATCAATAAATACAGGAGTATAATTAGGGTTTGCACTCAATGAACTAAATGCTCCTATTGTTGGGTTACCTGAGCTTCTTACATTACCGTTGAAATCAGCTAAGTGTCCATTGCCTAATAAAGTTACAGATGTTCCTGCATTTATTGCAGGAGAGGTTGGTAGTATATTCAATCCCAATCCTGTTGTTGTTGATGAGTCTTGAAATAAAGGATTCGCTACAATATCATTAACCCCTGTTGTATAGCTCTGAGAATTATAATTAGTATTACCAAAGGTTAAGTTATAATTATAAGCAGAACCATCATCGGCTCCTCCCTGATATAAACCAATTACTCCAAAAGCTACTATATTATTTTTAACAACAACATTATTCTGTCCGGATGGTCTTATTCCCGCTCCACAATTAAAAATAGTATTAAAAACAATTTTATTATCAATGCTTCTTGAACCGATAGGTGCATAAATTCCAACTTGGGAATCAAAAATAATATTGTTATATATTTCACACCGTTTGGCTGCGTAAATATTTATCCCGGCTGCTGCATCAATAGTGTTATCCAAAGCATTATAAATAATATTATTCCTCACAATTACACTATCGCACTCCCATTCAGTAACAACACCCGGAGGAGTAATCGTTCCGTTTTCAATGGGTATATCTAAAATAATTCCGTGTCCATCTCCGGTCTTACCGGTTCCAAAATTACTGATAATATTGTTCTCAATAATTACATTATCCCATCCGTGAGTCTGTATTACATTAACACCGTTCAAGCTTGATGTAGGTATTGTTGAGGTTGTAAATTGTCCGTTCTGAAGAAATCCAACCGAATCTATGATGTTACCGGATATTATACTTTTATCTGCAAGTCCGTATCTCCAACTCATAGCAGTTATACCTATTGCCTCTGCTTCAATATTATCGAAAGCATTATCTGATATGGTAAAATTGTAAAAACCTACTTTTGCCGGATGAAGGAAGTCAGGGTCACGATAAGCATTTACACCAAAGGTCATCCCATCAAACCTGTTATCTGTAATAGTTACATCTCTTGCAACACCTTCCTGCCCAAAAGTTGTTCCTGCTGTACCCGTACCAAGTTGATGAATGGCTGCATCTGAAGACCTCCAAAAGAAGAAATCAATAGCTCTCGCTGCACCCCATCCATCTGTAGTTGGGGCTCCGTCTAAATCATAGAAATAGTTATTTGTAAAAGTTAAATTATGTGCATCATTATGACTGTTATTATAATTAAGAACAACCATTATTTGTATTCTGTTATTGCCCGTAAAATTACAACTGTCCACAGTCAAATAAGCGGGGTCAAGTGCAAGTATAGTACCTCCTCTTAAATTATAGGTTTGTAGATTTGTACCATAAGTATCAAAGTCACAATTATTTATTTCAATGTTCTGGCATCTTTGCCCCAACCAGATTGTCCCTGTATTATAATTACCGGATGTATTCCAGACTAAATCCTGTAAATTAAGATTCTCAAAAGTTACGTATTCTACCCCGGCAGAAACATTTATAATTTTATTTAAAAGATTATTCGCTGTTAAAATTGGTTTGTTACCCGTACCATAAGAAGTAACCACTAAAGACTGGGTGGGTATTCCTCCCTGAGTGATGTTCAGTTGTTCTCCTGTCCACGTTCCGCCTCTTGCAAAAGCAATGTAAGGCACTCCTAACGTACTTCTGTTTGCCTGAGCAATAGCCCAAGCTCTTGCCATTGTCTCTACGGCACTTGAAGGTGAATCACCCAAAAAATTATCATTCCCGTTTGGTGAAACATAAATAACGTTATTATATGCTATAGCAGGGTCTTGAGTAAATGCACCTGCTATATTGGAATAAACTGAAGCCACACTATCCGGTGACCAGTTTCTTATCCTATAATTATATAATGTTGAAGCTGTCAATCCCGAATCATTATAGCTTGTCTCACTTGCAGAGATCACATCTATTGCACTAAAAGCACCCGTACTTCCTGTTCTTCGTTCAATCTCAACCCATTGTAATGGCGTTTCACTTATTTGTGACCACGCTAAGCCTATTTCCAAAGGGTCTGTTGAAGTAGTTGCTACTAAATTAGAAGGAGGATTAGGAATTATTATATCATCAGTTGTATCTGCTGTTGTGAAAAATACGGGAGGAGTAAAAGGAGAAAAATTACTATCACTTAATGAACGGAACACAAACGAATAAGTTGTGTTGCCTATTAAGCCAGAAAATATAAATGTAATCCTCGGAGGGTCATTAGTAGTAACCTGAGTGTCTATGGCAGTATACTCGGTTGCACTTATCTGACTTTCAACTCTTTGGTAGCTTATGACACTATCAGCATATTGATTTGCCTGTATGGTAATGGAAACATACGGTGTATCATTATCGGCAAAACCGGAAATATAGTCTGGTGCGATTAAAACAGAGTCCTCGCCTGATGTCTGAATAATAAGCTCATCTACAATCAATCTTAATGTATCTACCCTTAAATTAACTTGTTCAATTAACCAGTAAACAGAATCTAAATCCGTGCTGCCAGGGTCTACTTGTCCCGTAAGATTTACTATAGCAATTTTCCGCCAATATACTTCATCTCCGCCTCCCGGTGGTGAATTAGTATTCGTACCAAGACATATCCAGGTACTATTATTATATTCTATTACATCGTGAATAAGATATGTAGAATCAGCACTCCACGTACCTCTGCCTCTGGTACGTGTATTTATATCTGCAAGATGAATTTCAAGAGAATCTTCAACTCTTACAAGTGAATCACCTATCATTGTAGGAGTATTTCTTATAGTCCAATTCCCGGATATTGATAATAAACCATCGCCATCTACTAAAGGTGGTTCATATTCGTTTATTTCTTGTAACCTGTCAAAAGGTAGAATAAAAGCAGTGAGTGAATCGCTTACTATATCACCCACTTCAGACGAATCTAAGCCGGAACCAACAGCACCAAAAGCTCCCGTTCTTGTACTGTCCTGAAAATCTACCATCCCTCTTATTTGATCTGATCTTATATTCTGTGAATAAGAATATCCAGTTAATAATATTAATGCAAGAAGTATTTTATTTATCATCGTGCCGACCTCGCCAGTTCATACCATAAATCGTCTGATGAATCATAATAAAGTGTTATTGAATCTCCATTACCCATTGCGAAGTCTATGCTCCCTTCTAATAATATTTCTGTGTTATGCTTAATTGTAAACACATCTTGGACATCATTTGCAATAATCAGTGTTATTGTCTGCCCGTCTGCAGCACTTGTAAAATCTGTTACCTCCGGTGTCTCTACTCCATTATCAATTATACTTACTTTCCTGTATGCACTTACATCTACTGTCTGGCTTCCTGATGCCCAGGGAGAGATTTCTAAGGCGGGATATTTAACTGTATAAAAAGAATTATCCCCTGTAAATGAATTATCTCCGGTAATTGTATTGTTCCCTGCTGTGCTTACTTTTGAATCAATAGAATCTTTTATTAGTGAATGAGTAATCCCGTCAATTGTTTGCCCTGAACTAAAAGTAATATCTCCCGTCATTGTCCCGCCATACTTGGCTAATTTTGTATCAATAGAATCTTTTACAAGTGTATGGACTATCCCGTCAATGGTTAAAGCTGGAGAGAATTTTGTCTGCAGCAAGGTTTCGTTCTGAATATCTGTCCCTGATATGCCTAAATTTTTAACATCGTTACTGTCAATGGTTTCATCAAGGATTTCTATTGTGGTTATGATTCCAGTTCCGAGTGTTGCGAATAAAGAATCCTGGAGTAGTTGCATCGTAGCTTTATGAGAGTGCCAAGCTCCTGCATAATATTGTGATACTAAAAATAAAGTTGTGGATGGTAAAGAATCTGTTGCCGTCTGATTGCTTATCTGTGCTTTCGTCTGGGACGAAATAATTAAGAGAATAAAAAATAAAATTACTTTTTTCATTTATGTGCCTTCATATGGGATTTTGGTTGTTCCGCCTTCTTCATATATGTAATCGCTCCAGTCTTCATTGGTTAAATATTTATTGTAATCAATCTCTGCATCTATCGAATAAATATTCCCCAGTGTGTCCATAAAGAATAATCTTGCACTATAGCCTATCCTGTAAATAAGAGGAAAGATATATTTTGCTTCTTCGATTGGTTCTTTTCCTACAAATAAAAATTCCTGTTTTGTTGTCTCGTTGTAAATTCTTAACCTGTAAGTGTTGTATTTGTCTCTTACTGCGTGAAGGTCTGATTTCCCTACAATGGCTAAATATAAATCCCTGATTGTATCTTTGAGTATTCCTACTGCCCTGAATCCGTTCAGGTCCAGATAATAAATATCATCACTCCCGCACCATCTTATAAATCCGCCTGTGTTTACTATGCTCTCTCTTGATAAACAATTAACCCCGAATATTGGTTCTCTTGTAAATGCGTTTGTATGAGGGTCAATGCTCTCTACTGATTTATCTTTTAATACAAGAAGATCTCCGTTAGGCAGGAATTCCATTCCTACTGCTTTTGAATTATCAAACCTTTCTAATTCCCTGTAATTACTGAAAGTTGATATATCGTACATAAAAGCACCTGCCCCGCTTAAATGAGAAACAAGTATATAGTTCTCATATCTTTTATCTACATAAGGGTTTAAATAGTATGCCCTGCCTCTGTAAGTTTTCGCCTGATCCCATCCTTTGACAACATTAAACGAAGGTTGGTAACCCATATTGTCTTTCATTTCTGCACCATCAACCGTGTCGGGTGTAAATGCAAATCTTGTTTTTATTGATACGAGATCAGCCCAGAAATATGCTCCCCCAGTATGAACGTGCCTTATCTCAAGACTTAATGGATCATCACCACTATTTAATTGCATGGTATATTTTGTGAAAGTGCCACTAATAGTAAATACTTTTATTTCTCCATATGTGGTAGCCCCCCTGAAATTAACATAGATTAACCCACCACCCTTCAAATAAACATCAACTGTATAAAGCGTGTTGCTTCTCAGCCCAGTAATAGGATATTTTATACCCGATACTGTCCCCGAATAAGATGTTACAGATGCTTCGCCATACTTTAATGAGTAAGTCCCGCCTGCTGCAAATGTATTGTCTGATGATAATGCACCATGTATAGAATGAGTTACTTCCCATCCTGTTGTTGCATTGGCTTCACTTGCTATGCTTGCTGCATTTGAATCTGTATGCAGTTCAATAGACGAATCAAAATATAATCTTCCGTTTTCATCAATCTTCCATTGGTTTTTACTCCCTGATTCGTTCAGGTAAACATCGTATTCATTAATCTTATAGAACACACTATTATCTTCTGATTTATATAAAATCAGTTTTGTAATTCTTGGGTTAATCTTGGCAAGGTTTATATATGGATATGCTTCAACATCCTGACTGCCGTCAACCTGAATTAAGTTCTCTGCTACTAATTGCTCTGCATAACCGTCTATCAAACCTGTCAGCCTGAAATAATAAGTCCCTGCGGTTAGTGTGCCTGTTACCGGGAGTAAATCTATTCCATAAGCACCGGATGTTCTTAGAAAACTTAAATCAAGTATTATACCGTCTGTCTCTGAAAATGCCGTTATTGCTGCTGCATCTAAATCAGCATGGACACTTGCAAAATCAATATTATCCAATAGTAAAAATCTATTCCTGTACCCAACTGCCAGTCCCGGTCTGTTATCCTCTCCTCCAAATCCAATTCTTAAATCTTTAATTATTTTATGGAATACTACATCGTTCCATTCTGCATTATAAAGCTCAGCCATATATGCAGTCTCAATCCAGTTTTTTGTGATGATCACTACATCGTTTATGCTCCATAAACTATTATAATAAGTGTGATTGATTCTTAGTTCTCCTGCATCAACCTTGCACGTAATTATTTTGGCATACTGATCTTTAGTTTTGTTATAAATTGTATATCCTATTAAGGAATCATCCCCCAGTCCATGTGCAGAATCTCCGAATATTTTAATTACATTTGTATATGGTGCTGAAGCACTACCAGTAAGTTTTGTAATGATTGTTTTGTTTATCCATTCCCACTGTCCGACATAAGGTCTAACCCAAACCTGAATCATTTTTTGTGTATCGGCTACGCTTGATCCGCTTAATGCTGATAATGTTCCTTTACCTATTAAGCAGAACATTTCTCCATCTACATTTGCATTTGTATCGAAGAATAAATCAAAGTTTAAATATGATGGGCTTCCTATTGTTGAAAATAAAACATCATCATCTGCATCTGGTGTAGCATATCTTAAAGTATATCCGGGACGAAGTACCATCTTGCCCGGCTTTTCGTGAGCATGTAAGTTCAGTATTCTCCTTGCGGTTTTTCTACCGGGGTTCTTTACGTTACTCGACATTCCGAGGGCTTCGCTAAAATCTATTCCTATCCAGTCCTGTTTGGGTGGCATCAGGTTCCTTTAACTCCTTGATTCTTCCCTTCAATTATTGCTCTCTCTGCAAGTATTTTATCTCTTACATCTTTTGATTTTGAAGTGATAAGGTTTGTTAATGCTTCTGGGGCTGTCTTGCCTAAATGTTCTAAACAATAATTCTTTGCCATTGCTATATATAGATCAGCATAATTGTCTCTCATATCCAGATATTCATCATCGTTAGCACTCCCCACAACTCTTTGTGGGTAACTATTATAAAACATTGTAAGTGTCCCTGCGTTGGTTACATCTGTGCCTATATAAATAAATAAATATTGTCCGTGCTTGAAAAAATAAATCTTATTCTGTTTCTCAACATACCTGTGGAGATTATCAAAATTCTTGTCTCCTACTTTTACTATTTCATTCACTGTTGAAGATTTTAGCTTTGTAATGTTTGCAATTTTATAAGTAGATAAATCTATTGTTGTTGATGTGTGTGCGGGTAATACTGCAAAGGTAATGGATGCGTTTGCACCAAATGATTGTTTGGTTACAAAATTATCTACATCTGTTATTGATTCAATCCAGGATACCCCTGCCCTCGATGCCGACCACATTGGGATTCTTTTGCCTATGTCTGCACTTGTATATCCGTGTGCTGTTTTGTTTACGGTTCTTGTTGCATGGATGTAAGTCGCCCCAGTTATTAAAGTGGTTGACGTACTCCCTCCTGCATCTGTAACATCTGCTGATTTCCCGTAATCGTCACTCCCAGCGCCTGAAAGAATTTCTGCTACTGCAAGTATGGCAAGGTTGATGAACCCATCAAGTAAATCAGGATCAAGTTCCTGCTGATTCTCTGCTTTTAACCATTGAGAAATTAATCCCCTTACCATTTTAAGGGTGTATATTTTACCTAAAGGTTGTGTCGGTGCTGGCATAATTAAATTCCTTCTTTTAAGAAGTCATATTGGCTTCTTGTAAATAAATGTTATATCCAATGTCTGATATGGTTTCATTCCATTGATCCGTAAAGGGCGAATCATAACTTCCATTCTGCGTGAGGAACGCCCCTGTTTCGGGGTCAAGTGGAAGCCTTATATACTGGAGTGTTGCACCATAAGTCTGCGTAGCAGGAAACATATAAAGCCTGTCGTTCATCTGAATAATTGCGGGCTTTGCTGATGTCGGGGTATATTCATCGTAAGTCTCCCCCCTGTATAAAGCATATTTGCTTTCATCTTTTAATTTTATAAATCCATTGCCGGAAGAAAGGTTTCCACTATATATCTTAAAAAAATCTTTATATGGCGAAGAAATTACATAGCCTCCTGTATCAATATTTATT
>Ga0326597_10000490_pt1 | contig 70277 bp, 59 predicted proteins | sample RVTome_12_FD_203789 | JGI IMG/M metagenome (GOLD analysis project Ga0326597, IMG submission 203789) | Soil microbial communities from uranium-contaminated site in the Upper Colorado River Basin, Wyoming, United States - RVT100D185 | ecosystem: Environmental > Terrestrial > Soil > Contaminated >...
TTTTTTTTTGGTCGTCCTATCTTTGTGGGGGGGGGGGGGGGGGGGGCCCCCCCCCCCCCCCCGCCCCCCCCCCGGAAGGCTTCAGATAAAACGAGACTAATGATCAGGGCCGTCCGCGGTGGGCGGCCCTTCTCTTGATTCCGATTTCCGATTCTTCAACTCATCCCTACCCTCGTTTAAGGGCGCCGATTCGACGTCCGGCCGAAGTGTGTTTTTGGTCAGGATAGGTCCGCGCGAGCCGAAGCCCTCGGCTCAATGAATCAGTGCTCTCCAAGAGGACCAGGTATCAGCCTCCCCGTCCGGGAAACCGTTTACGGCGTGCAACGGCCGCAGCGGTCGCGACAGAAGCCGGCGCCGCAGGTTCCGCTGTCGCAATGCGTGTTGTTGATGCACGGCTCGCCGGCATTGTCGCCGCCGGTGCACGTCTTCACGCACATGGCCCCGGTCCCAAGCCCGGCAAGGGCGGAGCCGGTGCACGTCCCCGGCGTCGCACACGCCAAAGCGTTGCACGTCGCCTGCGACGGGCAGGGGCACGGACCGCTGATCGCATAGGCCAACTCCTTTACCGCATCCACGGCGGCCACAATGTCCAAGGCGCCCACGTCGGCGTTCAACTCCGGCAGGTTGGGTTGAAGCTGCGTGACCGCTTTGACCAGCGAGGCCGTGGTCGCCCCCTTGAACTTGTTAACCAGCGCCGTCACATCCAGCGAGTTGGGCTGTTCCGTGGTCGCCGGCGGGTTGAACTCCGACGCTACGTCACCGGATCGGCGTGTATACATCGTCACTGGCGGGAATACGTCGGTGCAACTGCCTTCCACGCCCTTGCATGACGCCCCGTACGCTTGGACGCTGTATTCGGAGCTGGGAACGATCTCCGCGCCCACCACGGCGAGCGGTCCGCCCGGCGTCTTGGTCATCCAATCGACATAGACGGGCGTACATTGCAGCCGGGCCGCCCGGAATGGCCCGCTCGCCGGCGGGCCTTGCGCTTCCATGAACGTGCCGGCCTTGCCGACCCAACGGGCGCAGCCGTTGGTTTCGCCGGCGGTCGTGCACTTGCCTCCGGGGCAGTCCCCGGCGCTTACGCACACCGCACCGTTCCTCGTACCCGCGTCACACACCATCGGCGCGCAGGCGCCGGACTCATACCCGCTGAAATCCGGCGGGGGGTTTGCAGGCAAGTTCGGCGGAATGGGATGTTGCAAGTCGATCATGGTCACCTTGATGGCCATCCCGGCGCCGGCGGCCGTGGCCGGGGGATTGACCTTAAACCTCAAAGAGCGGGTGGTTCGTTCAGTGCTGAGCGCATCGGCATTCCATTCGATGATCGGCGGCGGCGTCGGATCCACGGAGACAGCTAAAGGATCAAACAAATGCGGCGCCTCAAGTATCGTAATCACGCCGGCCCCCGCCAAATCGGCGCGGCGGATTCGGCCCTCCGCCCCTTCAGCCCAAAAAATCCGCGCGTTGACCAAGTCCAACGAGATCGACACCGGATCAGAAACAAACACTGCGTCCAAGAAAGTCACGACATTGAGATTGAGCCCGCCCGTGTCCGCACGGCGGATGCGGTCGCCGGATCGTTCCGCCCAGTAGAGCTTCCCGTTCCCGCCGTCCACGGCGATAGAAACGGGGTCGGCGACAAAGATGGAGTCAACCACGGTCTCCGCGTTGGTTCCATTCAGATTCGCGCGTTGAATGCGGTTTCCCGGGTTCTCGGCCCAGTAGATTTTACCGGCGATGGGGTCCACGGCGACGGCCGCCGGATTCAAGGAAATCGGCGGCTCGACAATCGGTTCCGGGGCCGACCCGTCGAGGTTGGCGCGGATGATTTTGTCGTCGAAACTTTGAGCGCAATAGATCTTGCCGCCGACGGAGTCCACGGCGATGGCCGCCGGGTCGAAGACTTGCGGCGGAGCGAGGACCGGTGTCACATTTGTGCCGTCCAAATCGGCGCGAAGCACCTTGTCGTCGAAGCTTTGGATGAAATAGAACTTTCCGCCCGCGGGGTCGACGGCGATGGCGATGGGGTCGAGGACAAAGGTGGGCAAAACCTGCGGGCCGCTCCCGTCGAGGTTGGCCCGCCCAATCCGGTCCTCGAAACTCTGGACCCAATAGACCTTCCCCGCCATGACCGTACTTGAAGGAAGGGTCAACCCCGCCAACGCCACGGCTAGTTTCAAAATCACGTTTCTTAAAACGCGCATCGCTCCGTCCGCTCCGTTTCTGATCGGTCGAAAGAACCGTCGCAACGAGCTTCCCTTAGTTGCACGTCGACGATGTTCAGTGAATCCGCGGGCAAACCACGCGCGGGCACGGTCCACGTTCGATTCCTCGGAATTTTGAAGAGCCCCCAAGCAGGGAAAGCCGGGCATTATCGGCGTTTTGAATGATCATGATTTTCCCCCCCGCCGCCCGCAGAAACAGGGAAGGGGGCCGACGAGATGCGCCGTCGGCCCCCTTCACAATTTCAATTACCGGCCCATCGCCGACCTCACGGAGGAGGACAAGCGGTCAAGCACTCCTCGAGCTTGGCCGCGCCATCCTCCGCACAGCCCGCGATGTCGCCCGTTTCCACGATGCAATGGGCGACCAATTCCGCAACCCGAGCACGACAGGCTTCCTCGCACGTCGGCGGCTCGCCGCAATTCGCGATGCAGGAGTTCATGGTCGCCAAGGCGTCCGCTGCGCATGCTTCAATCGTGCCCCCGCCAAGCATGCAGTCGCGGAACTCGTCCGCGGCGGCCATCCGGCAACGCTCTTCGCAACTGGGCAAGTGGTTGCATTTGTCGACCAAGCAGGCCTCAAGGAAGGCGCGGGCCCGATGGGCGCACTCTTCTTCCGTGTTTTTGGGGTCTACGTCTTCCGCCATGCACTCGTGGAACTTCTTCTCGGCCCCATCGCGGCACGCCTCCTCGCAATCGGGCGGGCGGCTGCAATTGTTCTCCAGGCATTCGTGAAGGAGGTCGCGCGCTTCTAGGGCGCAGCGTTCCGGATCAACTCCGTTGTTGACGCAGGTGTGATAGAATTCCTCCGCGCGGTGCTTGCACACTTCTTCGCACGGCGGTTGGATGTCACACTGTTCTCGCAAACATACGCCGAGGAATTCGCGAGCGCGGAGAGCGCAAAAGTCCTCGGTGTGCGGCGGATTGACGTCCTCCGCCATGCAGCGATCGAACACCTCGCGGGCTGCGTGCTTGCACCGGTCTTCGCAATTCGGTTCCGGGTTGCAGTTCACTTGAACGCAGCTTTCGAAGGCGTGACGAGCTCGCGCGGCGCACTCCTCCTCGCCCGGCGACGAGTCGAGTGATATGCACTCTCTGTAGACGCCTTCCGCGTGACGCTGGCAACCTTCCTCACAGGTGGGCGGAGGAGGCGGAGGGCAATTCGCGGCGATGCAGTCCTCGAAGGCCTTCCGGGCCTCACCCCCGCAGGTTTCTTCACTGCCGCCGGCTTCCCGGCAGATGCGAAAGGCTTCGCCTGCCACCGCGTGACACCGTTCCACGCAGTCGGGAACATCGTCGCACTGATCCTTGAGGCAGCGCTCCAAGAACGCACGAGCCCGCGCGGCGCACTCTTCCTCGCCGGGCGAGTCCGGCAGCGACATGCATTCCTTGAACACGTGCTCCGCGTTGTCCGCGCAATGGCGTGCGCAATCCGTCCGATCGGTCGGATCGGCGTCGGTCGCGGTGATCGTCTCGAGATCCAAGGGGGCGACATCTACGACCATAGGCCTAGCGGAACTTCGGACGTTTTTATTGTTTCGGACATCGCGCCCACTCGCGGTGCCGGTCCAAACCAATCCCAAAGCAGCCAAAAGCAGATAGAACCGATTGAATCTCATAAACCGCACTCCGTTACAGAAAAGGAATGACCCACTGACGCCCCCACATCGGCAACGCGGCATCCCGCAACGTCAATATCCGCAAGTGCCAGGGGACTTTGGACCCCCGAGTGCAACTCATTCTGCGGAACCGCTGCCGCTATTCTACCGGCCTAACGAGGCGCCGGCAAGGGTATTGCTGAAAAACCGACCGAGAATATGGCCCGTGGAGATAAAAGACGGGAGAAATCAGCTTATTTATACGTCCGATAACAGTGCCTAGAATGGCGGATTCTAGGGCAGGCTATTCCTGAATGACCGCCAATGCAGGGTCTTGCGAGAGAGTGCATAGCGCATACAGTTAGGGCTGCTCCGTTCGTCGTGCTAAGGAGGGCACAGATTGGCGATTGTTTCGGGGATTGATGAGGCTGGGTTCGGCCCGTTGCTCGGGCCACTGGTGGTGACGGGCGTTGCCTTCCGCGTTCCCGATTCGCAGGCCCACCGCTGCTTGTGGGACACCCTCAGCGAAACGTGCACGCGCCCACCTGACCGGGACCATCGTCGCTTGGCCGTCGCGGACAGCAAGCAACTTTTCCGGGGGCGTGCGGACTTATCGGCCCTCGAGCGTGCGGCGTTGGTAATGCTCGCCGTCGCAGGTCAGCGACCCAAGAATTGGCGGGCACTTCTCGAAGCACTTGCCCCGAATGCCACGGTGCCGCTCGACCGCTACCCGTGGTATACAGGTCGAAACTTTGATCTCCCCCTCAGTAGCGGCGTAGGCGACATTGGTACCCGCGCCAACGCCCTTCGGCGGAATATGGCCGAAGAACGGGTGGAATTGCTCGGCGTATTCGCTGAGCCGATCCTTGAAGAACAGTTCAACCAACTAGTCGGCAAGACGGGTAATAAAGCGGTGGCCATGTTGGGCACCGCGCTGCGAGTGATTGACCACGTCCTCCGTTGCGCCCCCGACCCGCGGGTCCGGCTTTGCGTCGACCGTCTGGGCGGACGGTTGCACTATCGCGAAGCCCTGCAAACGGCGTTTCCCCAATTCGAACTACAAATTCTGGAAGAATGTTCGGACCGCAGCGCATATCGTCTGGCCAATTCATCGCGGGTGTGCCGGATCGAGTTTGTGGCCGGCGGAGAGGACCGGCACTTCGCCATCGCCCTCGCCAGCGTGTTCAGCAAATACGTTCGCGAACTGTACATGCACGCGTTCAACGACTATTGGTCCGGACAGGTGGCCTCGCTTCGTCCGACCGCGGGATACTACACGGACGCAAAGCGCTGGCTCAGCGATGCGGCATCAGAATTGGACCGCATGGGCATCGACCGCATGACTCTGATTCGGCAACGATAATTCGGCTAGTGCGGCGGTTGACACCCGGAACCTAGGCGGATACGGTGTCCTCGGAAATTGTGGTAGGAGTATCGCCGGTGTCAGTAGAAAACTGGTCGGAAGACATCCTAGTGGTGGAGCTTCAGGACGATCCGGCCTTTTCGGACGACGTCACGACCGTGATCGACCAAGTTGACGGCACCAGGGACGTCGATGTGGTGCTAAACCTCGCCGGGGTCAACTACCTCAATTCCTCCAACATCGCCAAACTGCTCAAGCTCCGCAAGAAACTACACGGTCGTAGACGTAGGCTGGTCCTCTGTGGGATCGATACAAAGGTATGGGGACTGTTTCTCGTGACCGGGCTGGATAAGGTTTTCGACTTCGCGGACAACGTCGCCATGGGTCTGGCCAGCGTGCAGCTTGATCCGGAATAGAACCCATTACGAGTTACAAGTTTCGAATTACGAAAAGCCGCGGTACCATGAGGGTTCATAGTCCCAAGCGCTCTTTACTATCTCTCCTCATTCGACTTTTGATATTCGACATAGGACATTTCGGTGTTCTATGGCTGATGTTGCTGACGTCGTGCACAGCACCCTCTCCGACACCGGTGGATTACACCGTCGGGCACGTGCAACCGTTGGAGCGCGGCGCGGCGTTCGATGCCGCGGAGGGCGCGCTGCTCGATCTCGGCTACCAAGTAGAGCGACGTGATCCGGCCGAGGGCGTCATCACCACGCAACCTGTTGAGGCCCAGGCGGGTTTGGATTCGACTCGCCCGGCGAGCCTCAGTACGCGCGGCAAGGCGCGGCGGATCGTCGAGGTTCGCGTCCACAACGACGACGGCGTAACCAAGTTTTTTTGCAAGGTCCTCATTCAAGAGCAGACCACGCAAGCCTATCGCATGTTCGCCTCTGATCGTAGCGGTTCGGATACACCGGGCGACTTTACCCCGATTAATCGCGACGCGGCCACCACTACCGAGCAGAACACCGTCTGGCGCACCGTTCGCCGGGACAAATCGGCTGAACGCGGCATCGTCAATGCAATCACTGAACGAATCGGGGTAAGGTAAGCGCGAAGCAAGTCTAGGAAGACAATTCGTCGGGATCGCGAACCAAGGTACAACTTGCGCCGGGGACATACCCCACCACTAGAGCAAAAGCGGAATGCGAGTTGCACCCTGCCGGGCGTCGAAACGAGTCTGGCAGCCACAAGACCGCGCGGGATGTAGCCTGCGGCCCGCCACAGAAGAACCGGGTTTGCTTTACACGGCGGTTTCGGCGTCGATAGTTGCGAAGCGGTGCTGTCGTTCGACCATGTCGCGGTAGAGGCCGTCGTTGGCCATGAGTTCAATGTGCGTGCCGAGTTCGACGATCCGGCCATGATCGAGCACCACGATGATGTCGGCGTGGGTGACGGTGCTAAGGCGGTGGGCGATGACGAAGGTCGTGCGGGTGGAGAGCAAATCGACCAACGACGCTTGGATGAGCTGTTCGCTTTCGGTGTCGAGGTTGCTGGTGGCCTCGTCGAGGATGAGGATTTCGGGGTCGGCCAGGATCGCCCGAGCGATGCTGATCCGCTGTCGCTGGCCGCCGGAGAGCTTCACGCCGCGCTCGCCGATGAGCGTGTCGTAACGTTCAGGCAAACGTTCGATGAATTCATTGGCGTTGGCCCGCGTGGCCGCATCGACGATGGCCGCGTCGTCCGCGTGCCGGCTGCCGTAGGCAATGTTGTCCCGAACCGTGCCGTCGAAAAGAAACGTTTCCTGGGGCACGATGGCAAGGCGGTGACGGTAGCTCGCCAGTCGAAGATCGCGCAGATCCAGACCGTTGATGCGGATGGCACCCGATGACGGATCGTGGAAGCGGGCCACCAAATCGGTGAGGGTCGTCTTGCCGCCGCCGCTGGGGCCTACCAATGCGACCGTGCTTCCGGCCGGGACGGTGAGCGAGACTTCGCGAAGAACGGGCAAGCCCTTGCGATACTCAAAGTTCACCGCGTCAAAGCGGATTTCCTGGATCGGATATGGGGCGGCAACGGCGTGAGGCACATCGGGTTTTTCCTGCGCCCTTTCGAGGATATCGAACACCCGTTCCAACGCCGCGAGGGCTTGTTGGGTCGCGCTATAGGAGTTGACGATCTGTGACACGGGGTGAAGCAGCATGAGGGCGTACATTTGGAAAGCGACGATGTCGCCGATCGTCCCGTGACCCTGGATGACGCGGTAGCTGCCAAACCCGACGATCGCCAAGGTCGTGGCCGGAATTAACAGCCCCCATCCGGAATTGACCACGAGTTGCAAGCGCTCGGCGAGGAGGTTTTTGCGGATGATGGTATGGTGGCCGACGGCGTAATCGCGCTCCTCGCGCCGCTCTCGGCGGAAAGCACGTAGGACGCGGATGCCGCCGAAGGTTTCGGTGACGCGGGCGTCGATGCGCTCGCGTTCCTCGGCCATCGTCCGGTAGATGGGCCGAACGCGCCGAATATAGAGTAGATTGATGAGGACGATGGGCGGGATCATCAGCCCGGCGATCAAGGCCATGTGCCAACTCAGGAAGATCAACACGCCGATGGTCAGAACGACCCGAATGGCCGCGACCCCCGGCGTGATCACCGCCATTTGCACCATGCCGGTAACTTTGTCGGTGTCCTGGGAGAGGCGAGAGACGATACCGCCGGACTTCAACTCCGCCAGATCGCTCAGGGGTAGTCGCAAGAAGCGATCGAAGAGCCGCTGCCGTAATCTGAAAATGACTTTGGCGTTCAGGACGGCCATCAGGTACCAACGGATCGTGTCGATGCACTGCACCAATAGCAACAGGGCAAGCATTGCGCCGCAGACCATGGTGAGACGGGAGAGCTTGATCTGCGAACTGAGGTCCGCGGCGGGGAGGACTTCGTCCACGACGTACCGTGTGGCCAGGGGGAGGACCAATCCCGCGCCGACGCTCAGCATGGCGAGCACGAGAATGATGAACAACGTCCCACGATAGGGCCAGAGCCATTTGCGATATTGGCGAAGGTAGTGCCTGCGAAGACCGCGATCGCGCTTCGGCCGGTCGGTTGCGGGCGAACCGGGCACAGGGCGCCGGGTCGGGTCCGCGCGGAAGGCCTTATAGTACTTTTTGGATGAATGAAGGTGCGACATACACTCTCCGCGCGGCGTCTTGGGACGCAGCGCTACTCGGCCGATTATACCCGCCCCGGCCATTGTTTCGCGTCATGCTGAGCGGGGCGTAGCGACTCACTCACAAGAATAGACCCTTCGCCTCGCTCTGAAAGACCTCGGGGGCTTGTTATCGTCAACGAAACGTGATATACTCTCGACGGAGCTAGCCGTGGCCTTCTTCGGATTGGACAACGAAAGCCTCTTTGCCGTTGCGACGGTGGCCTTGCTCGTCTTCTTTGCCACGTCTTCTCGCCGACCGTCACGCCGCTGCCCCCGCTGTCGCGAAATCAACCGTGAACAGGCCGTCTACTGTGCCCAGTGCGGCGTTCGGCTACCCAGCCGGTGAAACGCTCCGCGCCCCAATCCGACCGTGCCGCCGGCATGAGCCTGCGCGACCGTCCGCGCGGGCTGAAGCCCGCGGCTCAGAATAACGCTGCCATTCGACGCAAACTGCTACGCTGGTATGGCGCTCACCGGCGCGACCTCCCCTGGCGTCGCCGGGCGGACGATCCCTACGCCCAATGGGTCGCGGAGATCATGCTCCAACAGACCCGCGTCGAGACGGTCAGCAAATACTACGAACGGTTCTTGCGGCGTTTTCCGACGATTGGGAATCTGGCCCGAGCCGACCATGAAGACGTGCTCAAAAATTGGGAGGGCTTGGGCTACTATCGTCGCATTCTCCATCTGCACCGCGCGGCGCGGATGGTGTGCGAGTACGGCGGCGTTATCCCGGACAACGCCGAAGCGCTTCGGGCGCTTCCCGGCGTCGGCGAGTACACCGCGGCCGCGATCGCCTCTATCGCCTTCGACCGACCCGAAGCGGCGGTCGATGGCAATGTCGCACGAGTGCTATCCCGGCTGTTCGGGGTGACCCAGGACGTACGTTCCCCGGACGGTAAGGTCCGAATTCACGATTTAGCCCGATCGCTATTGTCCCAGCAGCGCCCCGGCGACTTCAACCAGGCATGGATGGACTTGGGCAGCCTGGTCTGCACGCCCAACGCCCCACGCTGCGATGCCTGTCCGCTTCGTGCACATTGCCTGGCTGCCGTGAGCGGCGATCCGGAGTTTTACCCCGTGCGCGAGGCCGCTCGAATCCGGAAACCCAAAGCCGTTTCCCTAGTCGTTGTGATCTTCGTGCGCGAGGGGAAGATGCTCGTTCGACGGCGCGAGCCGGGCGGATTGTGGTCCGGACTCTGGGAGTTTCCGGCGATGGAACTGCACAGGGGAACGAATAGGCCGGTCGCTTGCGCTCGCGGCTCTGATGGGCGCGCCTCTTCCGCATGTGTGATCGAACGACGATCCGTTCGACTCCTGGCCGCCGAAATGGGAGTTGTGATTTCTGGGCGTCCCAAGAGGGTTGCCGAGGTACAGCATCAACTCACCCATCGATCCTTGCGTTTTCACGTTTATGTGAACCGCGCCGAGCCGGTGGATGGGAAACCGTTGGCGAACACCCGTTGGGTAAACGTACGAAGTTTCCAGAGGCTTGCGGTATCGACGGCCCACCGACGAATCTTCGCCGCGGCGGTCGGCAGGTTCACGATGATGGCGAAATGCTGAGCGAGCCGACCTCGATGTCGACGACAGGCGACGGGCCGTCGAACAGGGGCGCTTGTTCGTCAGTTGACTGCGAGCGATCCACCGGAGGCGGGAAGACCCAAACCGTCCGAAGCAGCTCTTCGGCGTCTGCAGCGGGGGTCGCAGGGTTGATCGGCGTGCAGAACGGGCAGCGCGGATCGTTGGGAGGGAGATCGATGTCCTCCAGGACAACCTCGCGGTCAAGCGTAAGCACGGCCTGTGTACCCACACCGTCCGGGTCGGTGATGCGTCGCTTCGTCACGCGGTAGATCGAGCCGGTGATTTCGTCGATAAACTGGGTCCCGGCGGGGAACATTTGTACGAGCATCCGCGCCGGTTCGTCGCCCACGTCATTGTGCGGTAATAGTATCTCCGTGGGGACGCCGGTGGCATTCGCGGCGAGCGGAAGCGTCGTGGGAAACTCCATCTGCACCCGCCAGGCGACCGGAAACATCAAGTCCTTGTCGGACGGAAGGGCCGCGGGCTCGACAACCTGGGGCGGGCGAACGAAGGAGAACGGGTTGGGGATTCGCGCAGGATCGGGGTCTTGCCGGGCGTAGCGGTTCGTTGGCTTTGAGCGCCGCAGCGTGACGTAGTACACGTCGAAGGAGCGCGTGCTCCCCATTGCAGCGGCGGCTTGGCGGACCATTCGCTCGGATTCGGTGGGCGTGACGAGTGCTCCCGACGGCAACGGCGCGGGCCCGACCCGGCTTCGGAGGCGATGCAACACTGCCCAACAAAAGCGCCGAGTGGCCAGCTTCTCGTTCCATTGATCCAGTTCGGGACCAGGCGCCGACGGCGGCGCTTCCATCGGCGGGTAGAGGCGTTGCCACGCCAGCACCTGGGGATCATAGAAGAGCTGGTTTGGGAACGGGGCGCCACGGTTGCGTGGTTTCACAGCAAACGGATAATCCGTCTTCTGAAACCGATCTTGAACGATTTGCCTCCCAGGAGGCGTCGGAAAACTTCCCCCTGGGTCTTCCAAGTCCCACGGATTCTCCGCAATCGTAAGATCGGCCGGATCGGTGCTGATGTAGGAGATGTTCTCCATGTTCAGAGCGTGTACCGAAGTGTCAGAAAAAGCGAGGATGGCCCTGTGCCGTTCGCCGGTGGACAGCAGCGGAGAAGGGCTTAATAGGGTGGGATCAAAGAACATGTCGCCGGCCAGACTGCCCGAGGTGAGCCGCAATTCTTCGAGCGGCGCCCCCGGTGCGGTTGGACGAGGTAGAATCTCAACAAGCCTGTGGCTCGCCGGGCGGAGGAGCGCCGCAAGAGTGGCCTGAGCGCCGGCGGCTGCGGACTGCTGCACGGTGTACTCGCTCAGCGTTCGGGCACGGTCCCATGCGACGGGGAACATGGTGGCCACCATCACCAAACCCAGACCCAGGATCACGATGGCGATCATCATTTCGACGAGAGAAAACGCCCGTGCCTGAGCCGCGGGCTTCAGCCCGCGCGGACCTACAAAGTCACGCCGACCCGAGGGGCCTAACACACAAAATTCTGCAATTGGCATTCGTGCGGTTGTCAAGTCCGAACCTCCGCGCGGACTAAAGTCCGCGGCTCGCTCATGGCGTTTTCGCCAGCGCCTCGCCGACCGGACCGCGGATAACGGTCCCCGTCAAACGATGCACGTAGAACGGCTGGGCGGCGTCCAGCAAGTACTGCCGCTTCTGCTCGGGCGTACCTGCCGCCGCAAACAATGATTCGTCGTACACCAACAGTCCGTCAACGGAGGGGAAGTTGAGAGCGGTTTTCTTGTCTTCGGGATCGACCACTACGTCGATAAATTCCGGGATCGCAGGGGGTTGGCCTTCAGCGAAGTCGATTGGGGCTGTCGGGGTAGCAGACGAGTCCTGCAAGTAGTATTTCGTAACGTCATCGGCGACCTCCAAAGCCGTGATGTCGCCGCCGGGATTCTCCTCAAAGTCGATGTCGCGGTCACGGATTAAGACGTCCCGCCGGACGCGCAACTGCCCGTCGCCGGAATAGATCATGGTGAAGAAGTTTCGATGCCTTTGAGCCTGGTCGGCCCCGCTTGGAAGGGTGCTGAAGTCGTTATTGGCGAGTTCCACCCCGTCATCGCTAAACCTCTCGTGCTCACTCGCATTCGGATTGGTCGTACTGTCTTCCACCGCATACCTTGGCACGGCGCGCATGGGGACGGGCATCGTGTAGGTTCGCTCCGGCAGGATGTTGAAGACGTTCGCCCAGGGAATGCGGGTCTGCGGGTTTGCGGCCTTGGAGGCGTCCTGGGTGATCGAGGCGATGCGCTGGACGCCGGCATCGTCGAGGTAAAAGAACAGGCCGCTGTCGCCGAAGTCGTTTTCCATGGCCTTGGCCCGGGCGGTCATGAGCATGCCGCTGATGGTGTTCTGGGCCTCGGCGATGCGACGCTCCTTCCACAACGTGCTCGCCGCAGGGAGCACGATACCCAACAACAAGAGCACCACGGCCACGACGATGACCATCTCCACGAGCGTGAACGCTCGTGAATGTCGAATGGCGAATGGCGAATGGCGAACATGATGTGTCATAGCGCTTAGTCTTGCGCTGTCACCCTGAGCGAAGCGAAGGGTCTGGGAACGCAGATTCTTCGCTGCGCTCAGAATGACATTACAAGTCTGTTCATTCGTCATTTTTGATTCGCCATTCGCCATTCGCCATTCATTAGGGCTTGATTCCTTTGGCGAGCTTTTCCTTGAGGGCCGGGTTGGAATAGACGTTGTCGTCGTTGAGGGGATTGTCGATGACGTGGTGCGGCTTGCCCGCGTCTTCTTCTTCAAAGTCGCCGACAAGCGAAGCCTTGGCATTGGGCTCCATAGCCTCCTTGATGAGCTGGTCCTTTCCGTTGGGTCCGTAGGAAATGATGATCGGCTGGCCGCCGTTCATGCGGATCAGCTCCGTCGAGGCCTCGTTCCATTCAGGGTGGTTGCTGGACTTAATCTCATTTGCGGGTGTCGTGAAGTCTCGTTGGGCGAAGTAACTGATGGGAATGCCCCAATCGTCGAGGATATAGCGGATTTGGTGGTCGTAAGAATCCCAATTGTCGTTGGGTTTCGGCGGGTTCGTCTTTGGGTCGGGCCGGTCGAGAAAAAGCGCGGGCTTGCCGTCCTTGAGCGGGCCGGGGGAGCGGTTTTTGTCGGGAATTCGGTCCAAAATCGCGGAGGCCGATTCGCTCAAGGTTTCGATGGCCACGATCATCGCGGCTTGGTCGCGGTTCTCCAAGGCATCGTCCGACCCGTCCTTGAAGAACTGCATCGCGTCCCACGGCGGCGGCTTCGGCGGATAGACGACCTCGGCCCTTCCGGGCGCCAGGGTGCGCGACGGTGGGATCGTTCCCGTGCTTCCGCGAAGCCCGCTGGAGGTGAAAACCTCCAGTTCATCCGGCGGGTAAGCCCCGTAACGGTCGGAATAATTCACGGTCGGCGGTGGCGGGGTTTGTTTGGGTTGGCGGGCTCGGGAGATGGTGGGCTTGGCCGTTTGCTCGCGTTTGAATTCTTCAACGGCATCGGCGACGATCTGGAGCAAGGCCTGGGTGTTGTTGGTCCGCCCCTTGTTGATGAAGCCGGAGCTGGCCACGAGGATGGAGCTGACCAGGATGCCGATAACGATGATGACGATCAACAACTCAACGAGGGTGAGCGCGGGGCGTCGCAATTGTCGATTGTCGATTGTCGATTGTCGAATGGAGTCGGCGTGCATTGGTCATTTCCTCATTCGACATTTGTCATTCGCCATTCGACATTCCTAGTCCGTCTTCCGCGTCCAGTTGGTCACGTCGTCGTCGGTGCCGTAGCGCGAGTCCGGTCCGGCGCTGATGAGCAGATACGAGTCCTTCTGCACAGGAGTGGGACGTGCCTTGACCGAACCGTCGAGGATGAACCGGGCGAAGGAATATTTGTAGTCGTCCTTCACGCTCTGAATGTCCTCGACCTTTTCCTTCGGCTCCGGCGATATCGCCACCGCGATGTGATGGTAGTAGTTGCCGTCTTTGCCTTGTCCGAAGTCCAAACCGTCGTCGCTGAATAGCCCTTTGTCCGTGCCTGTGATGATGCCGTTGTCCTCCTGCCAGTAGATTCCCGGCTTGGGCGGCGAGTCGTCGGTCTTCGCGGTCATCCGCAGATTCGTCGGACTGGCCTTGTAATACAGGATCGGATGATCCCAGGGGTCCATGAACATTCGCTCATTCACGGCGATGTCGGCACTCGTCGGCGGATTCAGGAGCTTCCCCTCGTTGATGAGGTCTTGTAATGTCTCCGCTCGTTCCTTCATCTTTTCGTCCACGTATCCGGCCCCGCCATAGCGAGGAAACTTTTCCTTGCCCTCCGTGTCACCTGATTCGACGATGGCATAGATGCCTGCTTTCTTGCTGTCCGCGTCAAAATTCTTGTGGGTGTCGTCGGACCATTTTCCATTCTGATTTATATCCCGAAAGCCCGGCGTGCCCAGCCCGTCCGCTCCGATCATCGCCTGGACCAATAGGTGTGCCCCCGCGATGCGACGCATCGTCGTCGCATTGTCGCCCTTGGGATCGGCGATCTTCTGGCGATTGGCGGGTGTGGGATCGTCGCCGGACGAGGGCGGGAGTGAGCCACCCAGGGCCGCCTCCGCTCGGAACGCGTTGATGCCGGTATCCAGGGCTTTGAACTGGGCATTGGCCTGGGCGTACTTCGCCTGGGTCTTGACCGCCGAAAACGCGGGTAACAGCGCCGCGAGAAGCAGCGCAATGATGGCCACGACGACCATCATCTCCACGAGCGTAAACGCGCGAGCCTCAATCCGAACCGGGAGCGCGAGCGACCGGTCAGAACATTGCGTGTAGTTAGGGGTCGGCCCCGCGCTAGCGCTTGGGGTTCGGATGGACTGGCTTCGTCTCATTGGTCTATTCCTATGACTTTGTCACTCGCTGGGCCAAGGCGGTAGGTTGGAAACGTCGTCGGCGGTCCCGAAGCGCCCATCGACGCCGGCGCTGATCAGCAGATAGCTGTCGGCGTTTACGGGGCGAAACGGAACGTCGGAGCTTCGCGCCGCCGGAAACGACGCGTAGATTTTCCGATCGATCACATACCGTGCAAAATTTTGCCGGTTTGCAGGGCTGATGAGCTCATTTCGCCCAAAAGCGGCCCCGGAAACTGCGATAGCGTGATTGGCGCCGGTATTGCCGAAGTCCCAGCCTCGCTCGGCCTCCGAGTCGGTCGGGCCGCCCGTGAATGGTTTGTTGTCCTCGTGAAAGTAAAACGGCGGGCCTTCCTGCTGAATACCGCCGGAGTAGCTGTTTTTCGGGTCATGCATATCGGCTACCATGTTCGTCGGCTTGCCGTGTGTGTTGGCGGCGTAATACAGGACCGGCTGGTCAAAGGCGTCGACGACCACGGGGAGGAAGGACATGGTTCGCGGATCCACTTCATTGCCCCAATCAGGGAACAGGTCGCGGTTGGGCCGCCCCGGAAGGTCACGCGTCTTTTTCGTTGGGATGGACGGATCGAGATACAAAGGAGCGCGGTCAGTTATGCTTTTCCCTGGCTCAATGGCGTTGGGAGTGTACCAATTGAATGGTTCGCGTCGAAGTTCTCCGACGTTTGGGACGGCCGAACGTTTGATATACCCCTGCTGATCTACGCCCATCAACATCGCCGGAAGCCAGTGAGCACCAGTCACGGCCGGGTTGTCCCTCAGGAAAGGGAACTGCCCCAGTTCCGGTTTGAATGCGTAATTCGGGATCGGCGGATGGGCGAAGGACGGCGGATAGCCGTTGGTCTGGGGGAAGTCGGGTCCGTTTTCGTTTTTGAACATTTCCAGCCCGACCTTGATGGAGTCAAGTTCCTTCGCGGTGGTCATTTTCTTGGCGGCGTTTCGGGCGGCGCTCAGAGAGGGAACCAAAATCGCGATCAAGAGGCCGATGATGAAAATGACGGTGAGAAGCTCAACCAACGAGAATGCGCGTCTGCGTGATTGTCGATCGTCGATTGTCGATTGTCGAATGGAATCACTGTGGACCGTTTTCTCCATCCATTCGCTATTCGACATTCGACATTCGACTTTGGACATTGGATTACCTTTCAACCTGAGACGGACTGGATCAATTGTACCAGGGGCATGAACAGGGCGATCACGATGAACCCGACCATGCCGCCCAGGACCACGACCATGATCGGCTCCAGGAGGGAGACCAGGCTCGCCACCGCGACGTCCATGTCTTCCTCGTAATTGTCCGCGATTTTGATGAGCATCTTGTCGAGTTCGCCGGTTTCCTCGCCGACGTCGATCATGTTGGTCACCAATCCGTCGCAGACGCCGGTCGCCCGTAACGGGGCGGCGAAGCTCTCGCCCTCGCGGATGGAGTCGTGCACCTTCTCCATCGCCCGCGCATAGACCTCGTTGCCCGATGTTTCGCGGGTAATGAGGATCGCCTCCAGAATCGGAACGCCGGCGCTAATCAGGGTGCCTAGAGTGCGCGTAAAGCGCGCAACGGAGCTCTTCTGCAACAACGTTCCAAAAACCGGGATCTTCAAACCGACGAAATCGAGGACGTACCTTCCGCCCTTTGAGGATCGAACCAGCTTAAAAATGAAATACAGCGCGAACGGTCCGAAGACGATGACCGCCCACCCCGGCGGCGTCCCACTCACGACCCAATCAGAAGTCCCCATTAAGATCATGGTGGCTCCCGGCAGCGTCACGTCGAAGTCGGCGAAGATTTCCTTGAATTTGGGGATGACTACGATCATGATGCCGACCACGATCCCGAGGGCGAACGTGACTACCACCGCCGGGTAAATCATCGCCCCGATGATCTTGCGCTTCAGCTTTTCGGCCTTCTCCATGAAGTCGGCGAGGCGCTGGAGGATCACGTCGAGCACGCCGCCCGTTTCCCCCGCCGCCACCATGTTTACATAGAGTCGATTGAAGGCCTTGGGGTGCTTGGAACACGCCTCAGACAACGTTGCACCGCCTTCGATATCTTCCGCGACGGAGCGCAGTACGGTCTTAAGGGTCCCCGGCTTCTGCTGTTCTTCGAGGATTCTCAGGCTGCGGAGGATGGGCAGGCCCGCGTCTTGCAGGGTGGAGAGCTGTCGCGTGACTTGAGTGAGAACTTTGGTCTTGACCCGCCCGAAGGAGAAGCTGCGACCCTTCTTCTTCTTGCCCGGTGCGGCCGACTTGGCCTTGGCGCCTCCTTTTTCGCGGATGCGCGTGGGGAAGTAACCGAGGTTGCGGATCTTGGCGAGGGCGTCCTCGTTGGAGAGCGCTTCGACTTCGTCCTTGACCTCTTGCCCGGCCGGGTTCATCGCCTCATAGGCAAACGTCGGCATAACGCACCCTCAAGCTTTTTTGACGTTTCGGCGTTTCAGCATTTCGGCGTTTATTCCTCGATGATGGTTTCCTTCACCACCTCGTCGAGGGTCGTGATCCCTTCGTAGATGGCCATCAGACCGGTCTCACGCAGCGTGCGCATGCCGCGTTTGATCGCCTCTCTTCGCAGTACGGAGGTCGACGCCTTTCGCATGATGAGCTCGCGCAAAGGGTCGTCCAAAACCATCAACTCATAAATCCCCATCCGTCCCCGATAGCCGGTATTGTTGCAGTAGTCGCACCCCTTGCCGTAAAAGAACACCCGATCGCCGACCTCCTCCGGCCGAAGGGCTACTTCCATCAGTTGCTCTTCGGTCGGCCGATATTCAGCTTTGCAATTGGAGCATATCCGCCGCACCAGCCGTTGGGCGACGATAGCCTCAAGTGTCGCCGTAATTAAGAACGGTTCCATTCCGAGGTCCATCAATCGGGCAATGGCGGACGGCGCGTCGTTCGTGTGCAGGGTCGTAAAGACCAAGTGTCCCGTCAACGACGCTTGAACGCTAATCTGGGCGGTCTCCAGGTCGCGAACCTCTCCGACCAGGATAATATCGGGGTCCTGACGCAAAAAGCTACGAAGAGCGCGGGCAAAGGTCAGCCCGACTTCCGGCCGAACTTGGGTCTGGATCAACCCATCAATATCGTATTCCACGGGATCCTCGGCCGTCAGAATCTTCACCTCCGGGTCGTTTAACTCCGACAACGCGGCGTATAGGGTGGTCGTCTTGCCGCAGCCGGTTGGACCGGTGTTGATGAGAATCCCATTAGGCTTGTGCAAGAGTTGGCGGAAGGTCGCCAACTCGTCGTCGCGCATCCCGATCTTTTCCAGGCTGAGTTGGACGTTGGACCGGTCTAGAACGCGGAGCACAACGCTTTCCCCAAACATGGTGGGAAGCACGGCGACGCGCAGGTCAATGGGGAGGCCGCGGAGGGAAAGTTCAATACGTCCGTCCTGGGGGAGTCGCCGCTCTGCGATGTCCAGGTTGGCCATGACCTTAATTCGCGACGCGATTGCCAAGGCCACATAGCGTGGCGGAGGCACCATCTCGTAGAGCACGCCGTCGATGCGGTAGCGCATCTTGAATTCGTCCTCGAACGGCTCGAAATGGATGTCGCTCGCCTTGTCCTTGATCGCTTGCAGCAGAACCAGATTAAGGAGCTTCTTAACCGGGTTGCTCTCCATCATTTCCTTGATTTCGGCAAGGTCGATGGAGTCGCCGCGATTGCTGAACTTGGCGAGCTCCTCGTCGTCGGTCAACTCGCCGATGAGATTGGCGATGGATTCCTGTTCGCCCTCCGGATAGAAACGGTCGATGGCGCTCTGTAATTCCTGCGGAGTGCAGAGGAATGGCTTGATGTTGAACCCCAGCAGGGTCTTTAGGTCGTCGGTGGCCACGAAATTGTCCGGGTTGTCCAGGGCCAGATATAGTTCATTCCGGTCACGCTTCAGTTCAAACGGCATCACCCGGTATGTGCTCACCATCTGTGAGGACATCGTTGCGATCACGTCCGCGGGGACGTCCATTTTGCCCAGCTCAACCGTACCGATCCCGCTTTGGGCGGCCAGGGCGATGTTGAGATCCTCTTCGGTGATATAGCCAAGTTCGACGAGGATTTGTCCCAGGGGGCCGCGCTTCTGCTTTTGAATGTCCAGGGCCTCGTGGACCTGGGTCCGACGGAGCTTTCCGGCCTTGATGAGGATGCGCCCGAGTTGCCGACCGCGAAGCTGTTCGATGGGCGGCATCTTCATTTTAGGCTTGGCAGCGCCCGGGGAAGACGCCTTTGCGGCAACCGGAGCGGTTGGTCGATCAGTCATAAGGCGGTCCTTAACTCCTAAACGTAGGCGCAGCTTCTTCTTCGCCCTCTGCGCCGGCCTTCTTCTCCATCGCGCCGACGTCCAGACCGCGACGATGAGCGTCGATCTTATCCTGCATGGCCCCCGGACCGCGCGAACGGTCCACGCAGTCCTCGGCGTTGATCGTGCCGGCCTCGTACAGGTTCCAAAGGTGCTCGTCGAGCAACTGCATGCCGTATTTTTTCCCAGTCTGAATCGCGGAGTCAATTCGGAAGGTCTTGTTCTCTCGGATCAGGTTGGCGATGGCGGGTGTGGTGACCATGAACTCATACGCCGCCACCATGCCTTTGGGAATGCGCGGTAGTAACGCCTGGGATAAGCTGGCGATCAGGTTGGTCGACATCTGAACCCGAATTTGTTCTTGTTGCTCGTGGGGGAAGGCGTCGATGATCCGGTTGATCGTACCCTGACAGCCCGTGGTGTGCAGGGTGCTGAACACCAAGTGTCCCGTTTCGGCGGCCCGGATCGCGGCGCCGATCGTTTCCAAGTCACGAAGCTCGCCCACCAGGATTACGTCGGGGTCCATACGCAAGACGCGGCGCAAGGCCTCTCCGAAACTGGGAACGTCGATCCCGATTTCGCGCTGATTAATCAAGGATTTTTTGTGGGAGTGGTAATACTCGATTGGGTCCTCCATGCATACGATATGACGGTCGAGATTTTTGTTAATGTAGTCAAGCATGGTCGCCAGAGTCGTGGTCTTCCCCGAACCGGTCGGTCCGGTGACCAGAAACAGCCCGCGAGGGCGCCGGCACAACGCCCGGCAGATGTTCGGTAGCCCGATATCTTCAAAGCTCAGCAATTTGGCCGGGATTAGGCGAAGTACAATAGCGACGTTGCCCTTTTGTTTGAAGACGGACACACGGAATCGCCCGGCGTCTCCGAAGGCGAACGCAAAGTCCGTCCCCCCTTCTTCCTGCAACTCCTGCTGGTTGCGCTCCGGCGTGATCGCCTTCATAAGCGCCGTGGTATCGTCGGGGGCGAGGACCTTGGTCTCCAACGACCGCAAATGCCCGTGCAATCGGACGACCGGGGGTCGCCCGACGGTGATGTGCAGGTCGGAAGCGCCCTGCTTGATGACCGTCTCGAGGAGGCGGTCAATATGAATTGTTGCCATTACTGCATGTCCTCATCCGCCGCTAAGCCGATTCGGCCACGACGCCTTCTGCCTGCGTGACCCGAAGCAGGTCCTCCGGTGTGGTCACGCCCTTAAGAATCTTTAATTTGCCGTCCTCCAGGATCGAGCGCATCCCGCTCGCCCGGGCCGCGGCCCGAAGCTGGGTCGTTGTTGACCGATTGAACGCTAAGTCACGGATCTGTGAATTCATGGTCATCATTTCAAATGCGCCTACCCGGCCGCGATATCCCGTTCCGCCGCAGCGCTTGCATCCCGCGCCCTTCCAAATCGTTTTCCCGGCCAACTCCGCCTCGGTAAACCCGAGGAGCTTAAGCGTCCGCGGATTGGGGTTGGGATCTTCCACCTTGCAATCGGAGCAAATGACTCGGATGAGTCGCTGGCCCATGATCGCCTGAATGGAACTGGCCACGAGGAACGGTTTAATCCCCATGTCGATCAAGCGCGTGATTGCCGAAGGAGCGTCGTTGGTGTGGAGCGTGCTGAAAACCAGGTGGCCGGTGAGTGCGGCTTGGATGGCTACATCGCCCACCTCGCGGTCGCGAATCTCGCCAACCAGGATGATGTTCGGGGCCTGTCGCAGCATGGCCCGGAGGATCTTGGCGAAGGAAAGGCCGATATCGTCCTTCACCTGACATTGGTTCATGCCCGTGAAATTGTACTCCACCGGATCCTCAGCGGTAATGATCTTCTTGTCCGGGCGGTTGAGCTCTTGCAGCGCCGCATAAAGCGTCGTCGTTTTTCCACTACCCGTCGGTCCGGTCACCAAAAAGATGCCGTTGGGCCGGTGGATGATTTTCAGGAACTTTTGGTAGTCGTCCTCGGCGAATCCGAGGGCAGGAATGCCCACCTTCACGGAATCGGGCCGCAAGATACGAAGAACCATGCTCTCGCCGTGATATGCCGGAAGAGCGCTTACGCGGAAGTCGATGGCCCCGCCTCCGATCTTCATCTTGATACGCCCGTCCTGCGGCACGCGGCGTTCGGCGATGTCCATCCCCGACATGATCTTAAACCGGGTGCCCACCGCCCCCTGCATGTGCTTGGGGATGTCGTCGCGAATGTGGCAGACTCCGTCAATGCGGTAGCGCACCCGGACGCGATCGGCCATCGGCTCTACGTGGATGTCGCTGGCCCGCGTGTGCACCGCTTCGGTGATCAGCAGATTCACCAGGCGGACGATCGGCGCGTCGCCCTCTTCGGCCTGCAACGTCTTGCTACTGACCTCGCCGTCCTCTTCCGGGGCTTCCTGGTCGATGCTCGCCATGGTCTGCGAGAGTACGTCGCCTTCCGGGTTGACGAACTTGTCGATGAACCGTTTGACCTTGCTGAGCGGGGCCAATGTCGGCACGATCTCCCGGCCGAGTTTGAATCGCAGTAAATCCAAGGTTTCCAAGTCCAGCGGGTCGGTGATGATGACCTTGAGGCGCTGGCCGTCCTCACCTAACGGGAGGACGGAGTAGTCTTCGATCATTTTCGCGGGGATCAGGCTCAGTACCTCGCGATCTACGGCGTGCTTGTCCAAATCTATGTATTCGAGGCCGAACTGGGTGGCCAGGGCCTTGATTACGTCGTCCTCGGAGCACAACTCCAATTCGACCAGGGCTTCCCCAATCCGCTTGTTGTGCTCCTTGGCGAAGGCCAAGGCATCGGCGAGGGCGTTGGCGTCGATAATGCCCCACCCGACCAGCGTCTCACCGAGTTTTTTGCGTACTTTTGCCATCCGTCCGTCTGGTGGTTTTTTCCTGTCGGCGGCCCCATCAGGCCGCGTTGGTGCGGACCCCACGTCGCGGGTCTAGCCCGCCCAGGTTCAGAGCATTTAGGCATGCCCGGCAAGGATTCTAGTGGCTCAACCGGAGAACTTCAACCCAGGGGTGCTGCGCTGCTAAATCCGAACCCCAGTCTCAAGCGCGGGGTCCTGATCCCGTCAGGCGGATGCAAGATTCCCACCTCCTATTTGGCTGCGAGCCTGTCCTTGTCATGGCGGCAGCCGCATCTTCTGGAGAAATGCAGCGTAGCGCGGGTCGCCGCGGAGGTTCTCCAGTGAACTGACCACCTTCAAAAACGCAAGCCCGTGATCGCGCTGGGCGTAGGCCCGCTCCAGCCACTCGAACGCCTTGTCGGCATCGCCGCGGTAGGCGTACACTCCGGCGATCTGGAAGGCCATCTCAACTTGGGCCACGTCGATCAATTCCGCCAGCGCAGCGTCCGCCTCATCCTTGCGCCCCAGGGTGTGATACACCTGCGCCAGCCAAAAAAGGCGCGACCCAGGGTCTGTGACCTGTTCATATTCTATAAGGGCCAGCTCCGGTCGCCCCGTTTGCAGGTAGAGCGAGCCCATGAAATTGTGACGCCACAAGTAATTGGGGTCCAGTTCTAATACCTTCTGGAAAGCCGCTTCGGCCTCCTTTGCCCGGCCTGCATATAACATACTATTCGCGAGTCCTGCGCGTGCGACGACATCGAGGGGGTCTAGTTCGATTGCCCGGCGCTGGAGCGCCTCAGATTCCGCGGGGTTCCCTAGCACTCTGGCGAGCTGCGCCTTGCTTCTTATGAGTTTGACGTTGCCCGGCTCGAGGGCCAACGCTGTTTCAAATTCTTCATTGGCCCCGTCCCAGTCCCAATCGTAGCCCATCTTGATAAACCCCATGGCCCAATGTCCCATGGCGAGGCCTCCGTCCAGCGCCAAGGCCCGTTCCACTGCTTCCCGTGCCTTCCGGTTGGTGTCGTGCACCGGCTCGTATCCGTTGGCTGCTTGAAGCGCGTAGCACTGCCCCAGCGCCGCCCAGGCCGGTGCGTAGTCGGAATCGATTTTTATCGCCTGCAGAAAATATCCGACGGCCTTCTCCAGATCCGGCTTGGTACCCCGCCGACTCAAATGTTCACCCAGGAGGTAGGCGTTGTACGCCTCGGTGTTGACGAGACGATCCTTAGCGGGCTTGGAGGCGGCCCCGGGTAGCAGTTCCACGGTCAGCGATCCGGCGACGCGTTCGGCGACGTCGCTTTGCAATGCGAAAATATCTTTGAGGTCACGCTCGTAGTTCTCCGCCCAAAGGTGCGTCTGGTCGCTCACCTGAATGAGTTGGGCGGTGATGCGTACGCGATCGCCGGCTCGGCGGACGCTGCCCTCGACGATGTAGGCGACGCCCAACTCTCGACCGATCGCGTCGATGGTCTTCGCGGTGTTCTTGTAGTGCATTGCGGAGGTGCGGGCGATTACGCCCAGCTTCTTGGGGTTGAGCCGGCTCAGTTGGGAGATCATTTCCTCGGTCAGCCCGTCGCTGAAATAATCCTGCTCCGGGTCGCGGCTGAGGTTCTCGAAGGGCAGGACGGCCAGCATGATCTTTCCGCTGGGAACCCCCCTGGGTCCCCCCTTGTCAAGGGGGGAAGAAGCTCCACCTCCCCCCTTGATAAGGGGGGAAAGAGGGGGGTCGCTGCCGCGCGGGACCGCAAGTGGCGGCAGGCCGACGCGGCGGACGAGGTCGGCGAAACGCGGGTCGCTGCGATACTCCGCCAGAAGCGGGTCGATCAGCATGAAGAGCAGGCCTACACTGCGATCCTGGTATGCCCTTTCCAACCATTCAAACATCTTGTCCTTCTCGTCCAGGCCCGCATGGACGAGAGCAATATCAGCCGGCCAAACATACGCTTCTTTCGACCGATCGGTGAGTTCGTCGAGGATTCTCCGGGCCTCTTCGGGCTGACCGGCCTTGGCGCACATGTACCCGAGGAGGGCGGAAGGGTTGTTGTTGGAGAGCCGGACCACTTCCCGGGCTTCCGTGATCGCTTCCGCTAGCCTTCCTTGCAGAAACAAGCTACTGGCCAGAGTCGAGCGGGCGAGGGCGAAACCAGCGTCGAGTTCGAGCGTCTTGCGGAACCAGGTTTCCGCTTGCTCGAAGTCCCCTGTGAACCTATGCACAATGCCGACGTTGAGGCTGATGATGAGTGAAAGAGGGTCAAGCTTCTGCGTTTTGGTGATCTCCCGGATCGCTTCGTCGTGACGACCAGTGAACATCAGAAGTCTCGCGTACCACTGATGCCCCGTCGCGTAATTGGGGCTTAACCCCAGTGCACGCTGGTACTCACGATCGGCGGTGGCCCAATCCCACTCGTACTCGGCCGCGATTAACGCCATGGTGGCGTGGGCCTCTGCTAGAGACTCGTCCAATTCCAACGCTTTGGCGGCGGCCGCCCTGGCTTTTGACATCGCTTCGCTGGGGCTTATGCCCAAGTTGGATGGCATCACCACATAAGCATCCCCCAGTCCCGCGTACCCGAGGGGCCAGGCCGGGTCCAACGAGACGGCCTGCTCGAAGTAATCGACCGCTTTCTTAAGACCGTCGGGCGTGCGTTTGTTCCAATAGAACCGGCCCTTCAAGTAGGCCTCGTGCGCTTCGGGGTTGACCGGGCGAGCCTCCACCATTCGGGCCTGCTCCTGCGGCGTGAGCGTGACCTTGATTTCCTGGGCGATCGTTCTTGCCACCTCGCTGTGCAAGCGCAGGACGTCGCGCAGGTCGCGGTCGTAGCTCTCGGCCCAGAGATGCTGGTCCGTGGCCGCATGGATGAGCTGGGCGGTAATCCGCACCCGGTCGCCCACCCGCAGCACCGAGCCTTCCACCACCGCGTCCACGTTCAACTCACGGGCGATCTCCGGAAGCGACTTGGTTGTGGCTTTGTAGCGCATCACCGAGGTCCGGGATATCACCTTCAAGCCCCCGATCTTGGCCAAGTCTGAAATCAAGGCCTCGGTCATCCCATCGACAAAGTACTCCTGCTCGGGGTCACGAGAAACGTTTTCCATCGGCAGCACGGCCAGCGACGAAACGCGACCCACCTGGGGGCGGCTGAACAGCCGCTCCCGCCAACCGCCCACGTTCAGCGTCAGGAGCAACGCCGCTACGACTACTACGCCTACCGCAAGCTGAACTCCGAGCATGGTTCGCGTCCGTCGCCCGGCGTGCGTGGTTGTGCGATTCGAGGGCACGCTGTCGCTCAGCAGGTCGCGCAGCGCGAAGCTCAGGTCACGCGCCGATTGAATTCGCTGCTCGGGCTTTTTCTCGTGGCAGCGCATGATCACACGATCCAACTCGGCGGGAACGACCCGGCCCGAATCCGCAAGCGTGGGCGGCTCGTCGCGGAGGATCGCCGTGGTGATCTCCGCGACGCTCTCGCCGCCGAAGGCCCTGCGCCCCGAGAGCATCTCATAAAGGACGCAGCCGAAAGAAAAAATGTCCGTGCGGGGGTCGGTCACCCGACCGCTGATCTGCTCCGGGGACATGTAGTTGACGGTCCCCAGCACCGTCCCCGGCCGGGTATCGAGCGTCATCGTAGGGGTGTTCGCCTGCAGTTCCGCCGGTACGGCGGCGCCCGGTGCGACACGCGCCAAGCCGAAGTCGAGGATTTTCATGTGCCCGGCAGTGGTGATGAAGAGATTTTCGGGTTTGAGGTCGCGATGGATAACGCCTTTGGAATGGGCGGCCGACAGACCTTCGGCGATTTCGATGCCGATCTCGACGGCCTTCCGCCACGGGATCGCCGACCGGCGCAACCGCTCGCGCAGCGTCTCACCCTCCAGCAACTCGGTGACGACGTAGGAGGTGCCGTGATCGTGGCCGACGTCATGGATCGCCAGGATGTTGGGATGCGAAAGAGCCGCGACGGCCTTGCCCTCCCGCTCGAAGCGGGCCAGCGCGTCGGCGTCGTTCGCCAGTCGCTCCGGAAGCACCTTGATCGCCACCTCGCGATCCAGCCGCGCGTCGTTCGCGCGATAGACCTCTCCCATCCCGCCCGCGCCGAGTGGAGCGAGGATTTCGTAAGGGCCTAGCCGTTCGCCGGAAGAAAGTGCCATGTTTCCCGCCGAGCCGTTCAGGGCACGTCATGCCAGCCCGCATGGCGTGCGGAACCCATATTAAACCTCGGCTGCAAGATAGTCGCAACGCCGGCCTCGTTATGGAGATCGGAACACAGTGCCCGGAGCGGGGTAAGCCAGTTCCGTCTGACGACAAGCTCATTGAGACGAGGACGACTGCTCGATCATACAGACCAGGCGGTCCAGAGTATCGATCACTTGATGGGGTTCGCCGCCGGGGACAGGTTTTTGGTCGGCATACACGCCGTCGGCACGCAGGATTTGCACCGTCATCCAACCCAAGGCGTTGGGACCTACAAAGTCCTTGGCGGGGTTGTCCGCGACGTAGACTGACCGGCTTCCAATCACCTGAAGGCGGGTGGAAATAAACTCGAACGGCCGGAGACTTGGCTTGCCAAATCCCGGCCCAAGCTCGCTTGTAATGAGGATCGCATCGAAGCGGTCACGAAGCCCCAAGGCGTCGATTTTCAGCTCTTGCGTCAAGAATCGGCCATCGGTCAGCAGCCCCAGGCGGTACACCGGGCGTAGTTTGTTCAAGACCATCTCCGCGTCGTCATGCAGTCGAATGGTCGGCCGATGGGTTCGGTACACTTCGATCATGGCCTCGACCAACTTGGAATCTTCGTCCAGCCCTAGTTCGGTCAGGAGAGCGTTAAAGACGCGCGGCTGATGCTCGGAATCGAAAAGTTGGTGCATCCGCGCCGCCGCATTCGTGGGGTCTCCCAATCGATCGGCGAATGCCTTCGCGACCGCAGAAAAACCGCTGTACGCATACTCCCGCTCCGCGTACAAAGTGTCATCCAAATCGAATACGACCGCTGCGATGCCAGACATGACGACCTAGTTACGAGTTACCAGTTACCAGTTACCAGTTACGAGTTACGAAACAACTTGCTTCGATGGTCGGCAACAACGTTGTTTTGTAACTTGTAATTCGTAATTCGTAATTCCTTCGACGCTTTCTGCACAAATACCGACTCGTCGTAGCGGAGCATGGCCACGTCGTCGCGGAAGCCCGTGGGGTTGATCCGCGGCTTCTGTCCCAATAATTCCTGAAGGATCCACTTAGGAAAATCCGCCCCGGCATAAATGGATAGGGGCGCCCCCCCGCCGAAGCGCGGATTGACTTCTATGACCCGAATCCGCCCCTGAGCGGTAACGATGCATTGCACCGTAATGACCCCCCGGCACTCGGCGAGTGTATTCGCGACATGGCGTCCGACGGCCATGATCGCCGGGTCTTTCACGATCAATCCCTTGCTGACCTCACCCGTCCGCACCTCGAGCCTCTTTCGCGGGACCACGCAGCGCACCCGCCCCTCGAAATCGACATACACATCCAGGGTATGTTCAGTCCCTTTCACAAACTCCTGGACAATGGCGTCCTTCACTCGTCCCCCAAACGCCCGGAGTTCCTCCACCGACTGCACGACATAATTCCCGATGGCCGCACTACCCGAGCGCGGCTTGAGGAAATAGGGGAAGCGGTGTCGCCTTTGTTCCATTGCTGCGACCCACGGCCAGGTCGCCGGCGTGTCGATTCCGACCTCCGTTAGCCTGCGATAGGTCAGCAGCTTGTCCCGGCAGACCTGGACGACCGACTCCGAAGAAATCAACGCCCGGCAACTCAACTCCGAGAATCGTTGAACAGCGGACGCGACCGCCGGCAACTCCGAGTCGATCAGAGGAATCAACAGATTGATCTTCTCACGCCGTATAATGTCCGCGAGGGCGTCGATGTACTTTCCGCTGTTTATGGCCGGGACGATGTGCGGATGATCGACCAGCCGTATCGCCGGTGAAAGCGGCGTGGCGTCGGCGCCATGAACATCCAGCCCGATACCCAGTGACTTACCCGCCTGCCGGAAAGCGCGGAGCAGTTCCACCCGCCGACCGACGCATGTCAACAGGATGCGCACGCGCGGCGTTCGCGCCGCCTTCTTCCGGGTTGTGGGTTGGGTGCGCATCGCCATAGTCGCCCTACGTCGCGGTGTATCCGATTGTATAGTGGACTATATCAGCCCTGCCGGCGTCAAGCTATCACCAAGTGGTTTGTGCTCGACGGGCGGCGCGTTAGTCTGCCAACCGTGGATGCCATTATCATCAGTTGCGGCACGGAGCTGACCACGGGCCAGTGCGTGGACACGAACTCGTCGTGGATCTCCGCGCAACTGACACCGGTGGGTGTTCACGTCGTCGAGCACGTAACCGTGGGCGATCATGCGGGCCATTTGGTATCCACGATTCGGCGGGCAGTCGACGCCGCGCACCTAGTCATAATTACCGGCGGACTCGGTCCGACCCTTGACGATATTACGCGCGCGGCGATCGCCGCCGCCCTGGGAGCGCCGCTGGCAGAAAACGCAGAAGCCCTGACGCAAATCCGCGCCTTTTTCGATCGTTGGCAACGCACCATGCCCGACTCTAACCGCCGACAGGCGATGATTCCGAGGGGTTGTGAAATGATCCCCAATCCCCGCGGCACGGCCCCCGGCATCTACCACATCCACGGCGATCGACGCCTCTACGCCTTCCCAGGAATCCCGGCGGAGATGCAGGTCATGTTCAATGCGACGGTGCTGCCGGAATTGCGCGCCGCGGCCGGCGGCACGACGACCGAAGCCGCCCGACTGCTATGCGTCGGCATCAGTGAGGCCAGGCTCGGCGAAATCCTTTCGGACCTTATGCAGCGCGGACGAAACCCGTCCGTCGGCACCACGGCGTCCCACGCTATCCTGAGTGTCCGCGTCCTCGCTGAAGGCACATCGGCGGCGGAATCGCGCGAGCTATTGCGGGCTGACGTGGACAAAATTCGCAGGCGACTGGGCACGATCGTTTTCGGCGAGGGCGACGATACGCTCGAAGCCGTCGTCGCCCGCCTGCTGATTGAACAACACAAGACCATCGCAACCGCGGAATCCTGCACGGGTGGTTTGCTCGCCAAGCGGCTGACGGACATCCCCGGAAGCAGCGCCTATTTCCTACGCGGCTACGTTCCCTACGCCGACGCCGCGAAGGTCGAGCTTGTGGGCGTACCCGCGGACCTGATATCACGACATGGCGCAGTGAGCGAACCGGTTGCCGAAGCGATGGCGCTCGCCTGTCGCCGAGCGGCCGGGTCCGATTATGCGCTGTCGATTACCGGCATAGCCGGGCCTAGCGGCGGTAGCCCACCCGAAAAACCGATAGGACTGGTTTACATCGGTCTGGCACATTCAGCCGGAATCGAAGCCCTCCGCGTCCTCTGCGGCGAACATTTGACCCGTGACGAGATACGCGACCGGAGCTGCAAGACGGCCTTGAATCTTTTGCGCCTTCGCTTGCTTGGCGTCGATAGCTCCAAAGCCGGGTAATCGTACCTTTGCTAGCACGTTTAGGGGCATTGCTGTTGAAGCCGTGCGGTGCTATAATACTATCGCTTGCTCACAACGGTTACGGGTCGTAGCCGCGATGGCCCACGACCTATTGCCGACAGGGATTCGGGCCGGAACCATGAACACTAACAGCCCCGTTCGCAACTACTTCTACAACATCTGGCGCTCCGTCTACTCGATCCTCGTGGGGATGCGGATTACGCTGAAATACTGCTTCGCCAAGACGGTCACGTTGCAATATCCGGATGTCGCGCCGGCGCTGCAACCGCGCTATCGCGGCATTCATTTTTTCGAAATCGAGAAGTGTATTGCCTGCGACCTATGCGCTAAGGCCTGTCCGGTCGATTGCATCTACATCGAGAAGACCGGTCCGCGGAAGATCGACAAGGAGACAAACGTCGCCGCCGGCGGGTTGATGACCCGTTACGCCATCGACTATGCAAAGTGCATGTTTTGCGCGTTATGCGTCGATCCTTGCCCGACGGATTGCATCCACATGGGCAACCTCCACGACATGTCGGGCTACGACCGCGAAAGTATGATCGTGGAGTTCACCGACCTTGCGAAGAAGGGGTTGCAGACGCCCCAGCCGCTGTGGATGCAGAAGGACGACGGCCAGTTGCCTGAATGGGCGAAAAAGCGGAAGCAAGAGTGGGTCGACTTCGTCCACTCCAAGGACAAGCTTTCCAGTGACAAGACCCGTCGCCGTCAGGAGATGGTCAAGGCGCTTGATCCAAAGGCGTAGAAATCGTGTGTGCCACGGCTGTGTCAGCCGTGGCGGGATGGCGAGGTAGGACAAAACCAACGATGACCTCATCGCTAACGAACATCGTAGCCGCAGTGGTCACCTCCCTTTCGAGCCAGGGAGCCTCCGCCTACGCCAATACCAACCTCGAATTGGTTTTGGGAATGTTGTTGTTCACCCTGGCGGGATTTGGGATCGTTTTAGGCGGCCTGCTGATCGGGAAGATTGTCCGCCCCACGATGCCTCATCCGGAGAAGTCCACGGCCTACGAGTGCGGAGAACCGGCCATCGGCGATAGTTGGGTCCAGTTTGATCTTCGCTTCTACACCGTCGCCCTGGTGTTCATCGTATTTGACGTCGAGGTCGCCCTGCTTTGGCCCTGGGCGGTGGTCTTCAAGGAGATGGGCGCACCGGCGTTCTGGGCGTTTTTCGTGTTTTTCCTACTGATCGCCGTGCCCTTCCTTTATGAATGGAAGTCGGGCTATTTGAACTGGGTTCGCGCGTGCACCGGCCAGAAGCGCGATTCGGTGCTGGAGGCAACGCCATTACCCGAGCAGCGATCGCGAGGAAACCTGACGGGTAGTGATTGATAGGTTTGAAATGATGCGACCCGAAGAAATCCGAAAACTCCTACGTGTCGATCGGTTCGAACCGCTACGGATTGGTCTAAGCGATGGTCGTTGCATTCTCGTACGGCACCCGGACCAAGTCGTCGTAGCTGAGCGACATCTGCTTGTCGGCTTGGCGAAGCTGGAACGCAGTGAGCCGTTGGCCACGCCGCGCAACGGTGAAGCGATTGCGAAGGATTGGATGATTATTAATCTGCTACAAATAACGGCCATGGAGCCTAGCAACAGCGTGAACGGGCGGCCCCGTTCGCAGCGAAGACACAAATGACGATACGGTTCGGGTCATCGACCCAACAGTCAGAACCGCGACCGTGAGGGAGCGGAGTGCGTGATATGAGCTGGATCGAAAATCGATTTGAGGAAGGATTGATCGTCACCTCCTTGGATTGGGCGATCAACTGGGGTCGCAGCAGCAGCATTTGGCCGATGACCTTCGGGCTGGCTTGCTGCGCGATCGAGATGATGGCCGTGGGGGCCTCGAGGTTTGACATCGACCGATTCGGGGCGGGCGCCTTCCGTGCCACCCCTCGTCAATCGGACCTCATGATCGTCGCGGGTACCGTGACCTACAAAATGGCCAGCCGCCTCAAGAGACTTTACAACCAGATGCCCGAGCCGAAATACGTGATGGCCATGGGGGCCTGCACGGTCGGCGGCGGACCGTATTTCAAGCACGGCTACCACGTGGTCAAAGGTGTGGACTTGGTTGTGCCGGTCGATATTTATATCCCCGGCTGCCCCCCGCGCCCAGAAGCCCTGCTCGAAGGCCTCATGCGCTTGCAAGACAAAATCCGCCATCAAACTCGCGCGAAAACGCTTATGACCAAAGCGAAGGAACTGGCGCTGAACTAGCAATCGACGAGGTTGTGGAGCATTGGCCATGGGCTACACGGTCATTCTGGAACAAGAGGAAGACGGCGGCTACGTCGTGACCGTTCCGGCCCTCCCTGGGTGCGTGACGCAAGGCGACACTCGGGACGAGGCGCTCGGTAACGTCCGCGAAGCGATCGAACTCTACGTCGAGGATTGCCTGGCCGCCGGCGATCCCGTTCCCACCGAGGCCGGTCGGGAGTATGTAGAAGTGCGGATTCCGGCGTAATGGCGAAGCTCCCTGCCGATCTTTCGGGGCGGGAGGTCCGAGTCGCATTGGAACAGATAGGCTTCGTCTTCCGGCGTCAGAAGGGCAGTCACATGATCCTACGACGCGACGTTCCCTACGCACGCGCCGTCGTCCCGGACCACAAGAACGTTCGGATCGGGACGCTCCGGCACATTCTGAACGAGGCCGGGTTGACCGTCGAGGAGTTTGTCCAATTGCTTAGGCGCTAACGAAATCGACGGGGCGGGAACCGCCGGACCATTGCTGCGATTCGCCTACTCGCGTAGTATTTGAGTATGAGTACAACTGCTGAAAACATTCGTGAGTTTCTTGATCGTGACCCATTCGTGCCGTTTCGCCTGGTTGTAAGCAGTGGCGGACGCTTCGACATCATGGACGCGCACTCGGCGGCCTTGCTGAAGTCCGAGGTCTTCGTGGTCTTCCCTGACGGCGAGCGCTGGGCGCACGTGCCGTTTCTCCACATCACCTCAATCGAGACGTTGACCAACGGCCGAGGCCGCCGTACCACTCGTCGAAAACGGCGATAGCGATAGAATCGCGGAATGCGGGATTGTCGGGTCGATAGCCAGACTTACGAAACATGTGAAGAACTTCAAGTCGCGAGGATCGAATGGCCCCGGAAGAGATTTGTAAACTGTTAAAGGATCGTTTCGGCGACGCAATCGAGGACACCGTCCTCGAGGGCGGCCACCCGTACGCGCGAATAACGGCCGATTGCTGGCTGGAGGTTGCTAATTTCCTCCGCGATGATCCGCGCCTAGGCTTCAACGTCCTGCGCTGCATTTCCGCGCTCGACCTTCTGGCTGAGGACAAGCTCGCTTGCGTTTACGACCTGTACCACGTGCCAATGGAACGATCCACAGAGCTAAGCACGCAGACACACGTATTTGCGGTCCGTGTGGTGACCGACCGCAACAACTCCGTCATCCCGTCGGTCGCCCACGTGTGGCCGGCGGCAGATTGGCATGAACGCGAAGCTTACGACCTAATGGGTATAGAATTCACAGGCCACCCTGATTTACGACGCATACTTTGCCCGGATGATTGGGCCGGTCATCCGTTGCGAAAGGATTACAAGTTTCCGCTGGATTATCACGGCATCCCGGCCACGACGGAGTTTGAGTTGACGAATCCGAGACACTAACCCGAGCCGCGACCTTCAGGTTGTGCACGGGGTCCGCCGCATGAATGCGGCGGCTCGGAAACTACCGAGTTAACCATATGGCAGAAACCGTCCTCGAAACCGCGCCCGACTTGATGCTCGACCTCGACCGATCCGCGCAGGGCGACCTGCGGACCGAGGAGATGTTGGTCAACATGGGCCCGCAGCACCCTTCGACCCACGGCGTGCTGCGGATCGTCCTCCGCACTGATGGCGAGATGGTTCTCGAAGCGATTCCGCACATCGGGTACCTCCATCGTTGTGCGGAGAAGATCGGCGAGAATCTCCAGCCCTACCAGTACATTCCCTATACGGATCGCATGGATTACCTGGCGGGGATGAATAACAACCAGGGCTACTCCCTGGCCGTTGAGCGGCTGTGCGGTATTCAGGTTCCCCCCCGCGGCCAAGCGATTCGTGTGATTTTCGCGGAATTGAACCGCATCGCCTCCCACCTGGTTTCACTGGGCACCTACGGCCTGGACATGGGCGCATTCACGCCCTTCCTCTATTGCTTCCGCGAACGCGAAATGATCCTCGATCTTTTCGAGGCCGCTTGCGGGGCGAGGCTCACCTACAGCTACCTCACCATCGGCGGGGCCCACGACGACCTGCCCGACGGCTGGGTCGATCGCTGCCGTGAGTTCCTCGATTACTTCGAACCCAAAATTGACGACTACAACAACCTCCTGAGTTTCAACCACATTTTCGTCAAGCGCACCAGCACCGTGGGGATCATTTCCTTGGAAGACGCGATCGCGTGGGGTCTCACCGGCCCGTGCCTGCGGGCAAGCGGCATCCGTTGGGATTTACGAAAAGTCCTTCCCTACGACGGCTACGAGAAATACGATTTCGATGTGCCCATCGGCCAACCGGGCGGCGCCGGCGAGATCCCCCACGGAGTGGTCGTCGGCGACTGCTGGAGCCGGTATTACGTCCGCGTCCTGGAGATGACCCAATCGGTGCGAATCATCCGCCAGGCCCTTGACCAGTTACCTTCCGGCGACTTTCGCGCCCCCAAGTGTACGACCCTCAAACTCCCCGCCAACGAGGTCTACGTCGAAGTCGAAAGCGCTCGCGGCCAACTCGGCTTCCTCATCACCGGCGACGGCTCCGCCATCCCCAGCCGGGTCAAAGCCCGCGGTCCGAGCTTTTGCAACCTCTCCATCACGACACACGTGTGCAGAAACGTCCTTCTGGCCGACGTGCCCGCCATCATCGGCTCCATCGACGTGGTCATGGGCGAGGTGGATCGGTAGCTACGCTGGGCCCGATGATGCGGACCATCCACACGGATGTGTAGCGACTATTGCCGTGCACGAGCCCGGACACGCAGTCGGCGAACGAGGGTATAGATCACGGCGATGAGACCGGACAAGAGGAACAGTCCAATCGCTGCGGCGAGTACGAGCACCAGAACTCCCGCGAGTCCCATCCCCGGGCCACCCCCTGCTCCCGCCCCGGCGCCGACGTAGGCAACGACCTCGCCCGCGCCCGGACCCAGGACGACCCCCGTGGCTGCAAACAATCCAAGAAGCCAACTCGCAGCAAATCGAGCCATCACATTGCATCTCCGCCCCGTGAATGTGCCGTCCATTGTCGGTATTGCGAGGCCAACTCTCGGACCACGTCGGGCCGGTCCTGCACGAGGTTGTGCTCCATGGCCTCATCCTCGCGTACGTCGTACAAGGCCCGCGGACCGCGCTCGTCCAACTCCAGCATGTATCCATCGGCATAGACCGAGGTCACCCATCGCAGCCATTCGGAAAAGTCCTTCTGCATGTCCCGAAACTGAGCTACCGACAATCCAACGATCGAGGCGCCGAACGTCTGCGAAACACAAATCGTGCGTCCCGATAATTCGCCTTCTTCCATTGGAAGTCGAAACGCCTGTTGAACGGCCGGAGGTACGGTCGCGCCGGCCCATTCCACCAGACTGCGGAAGATATCGACCGGTTGAACCGGCGCATTGACGGTCCGCCCATCGATGCCGCCGGGTGGACGGACGATCAGAGGAACATGAAGCAATTGATAATGGGAACCGGCCGTGTGAAACACCATGTCGGATTCACCGAACAATTCCCCGTGGTCGCTGGTGACAACCAACCAGGTGTTTTCCAGCAGTTTCAACTCCTCCAAGGTCTCCACTAATTCGCCGACCACCGCATCCTGATACGCCACCTCCGCATCGTACAAATCGGCCATCAGATCGATCTGATCGTCGCTGAACGTGCCGGACAGGCCGCAGGCATGGGCACAAAGATCCGCCTGATTCTGCTTGAACCGGCGAAATGCGTCGCGTTGTTCAGGTGTGAGATGGGTTTCTAAATACGACTTCGGCGGGAGATACGGATCGTGCGGCTCGAAGTAGTTGATGAATCCGAAAAATGGTCGGGGGGACGTCGTTAGAGTTTCCAGGTGGCGTTTCAAAACCCAGTTCGTCAACGCAGACCCGGCGTCTTCGACTACAAGTCCGGGTAGCCCCAGCCATTGTGCCAGGGCGTGCGGAACGGCGCATTGCAAGGCCAGTCGCCAGCCCTTCACCAGAGGATCGGTCGCGGTCTCAAGGAACAAGTCGAACCCGCGCCCGAAACCATTCTCTCTACTTACAAGCCAATTGTTGGAAACGGCAAACGTCTGATATCCTCGATCTTTGAGAAGCTCGGCGAGCACCGGTCGCCCCGATTCCAGTTCGTAATGACCCCAACTGACTCCGTGCTCGTGCGGATATAGCCCGGTGAACAAACTGGCGTGCGTTGGGAGCGTCCACGGGGCGGTGCTCATCGCATGGTGATAGACGATCGACGACGTGGCCAGTCGGTCCAGATTCGGAGTCAGGTCCGACCCGCCATGAACTCCGACCCGGTCGTACCGAAGCGTGTCTAATACCACAAGTAGGAAATTGGGGCGGACGGACGAATCGCACGTGGGAGCCGCCTGCCCCACCGCTCTCCATACGTCCAAATGACGGTGCGTCGCAACCGCAAACGCTACACTCGACACACCGCAGATGAGCCAGGTCGCGCCAAGCCCATTTCGTATCGCCCCAAGTCGAAACACCCTGCGCATGGCGGAGGGTGCATTCATCGCCACGGTCACCAAGGCCGCCGCCGAAACGCCCGCAAAAGTACCGATCGTCGAGGACAACATCTCCAATCCCAGGCCGTTGGTAACCGAGACCAGCACCCCGGCAACCAATGCGACAGGTACAAACGTCAACCATCCTTCGCCGTGACTGCCGCGTTCTCGAAACACATTCGCGCCCGCCCGAATGACGATCGAAGTGAGTCCCACGGCAAGAACGGTCAGGAGGCCGAGGGCGGCGATGTTGGAGGCAATGGCCAGGGCGAGTTGCTGAAACCCGAAGATTTCCGGCGACGTCGTGAATCGAACCACGACCTCCCCTACAGAGGCGATAAGGGCCAGGGCGACCGATAACGCCAATGCGCGCGGTCGCTCAGCAGGCAGTTTGGAGGTGAGCATTCGCAAATCCCAATAGATACAATGTCACCGGGAGCCCGGACCGCGCCCCTCCACCCCCGTACTAAAACTGCGATATGGTGAGGCCAAAGTCAAAACCCATCCCGATGACATGCTCGCAGGACTGATGCACCACTGCGTTTTCGGACCATTGGGTGGGTGCCCCACCGCCTTTGGAAGCGGGGGAGGTGATGATCGTGAACGGACCACATCACCAGATGATCGGGCAGTTGCGTGGTTGCGTAGCGTGCGTCTCCGACGCGCCACTTCATCAAGCTTTCGTAATTCGTAACTCGTAATTCGCGGATCAGGAATAGTCTTACGCCCTACCGGGATGCCGCCGAGGCTTCCTTCCGTCGCGTATACTCCATGTAGCTCGCCGTATTGTCGGCTGCCTCGGGTCCAAGGAAGCGTTCGACTACATGCAACGCCGCGTCGATGCCCGCCGACACGCCCGCAGCGGTGATGATCTTGCCGTTGTCCACGTAGCGACGATCAGCAACCACACGCGTGTTAGGCGCACTCCGGCGGAAGTGTTCAATCGCCCCGTGATGGGTTGTGGCCTCCAAACCGTCGAGCAGCCCGGCCTTTTGAAGCACGAAGGCCCCATTGCACACCGACATCACCACCTCGCATTCGGCCGCACGCTCCTTGATCCAAGTCATCATTTTCTGATTGCGCGCCAACGCCTCGACGTTTCCGCCGGGTATGACCACAACGTCGGGCTTGGGACATTTCTCGATCGTGTATTCAGGCTTGATCGTGACGACCGAACGATTGGCTTCCACTTCTTCGCTGTCGGCCGCGACGGTGAACGCCTGAAACTCGTTGCCGTTTGATCCCATGGCCGCCGAGAAGACCTCGCCCGGACCGGCGAAATCCAACAACTCGACGCCGTTGAACACGACCAACGCGACATACCGCGGCGCGCGCTTGGGCCCCTTGCGGACCAGCCCCATGTGACAGTCCGGACACTCGCCGGGCGCGTCGAACGTTTTGGAGTCGCTCGCGCAGTTGCACGGCGGGCAAACATAAACCGGGTTCTGTGCATCCTTGGGCTTCGAAGGAATCGGCTCCTCGCCGATCAGCCGGTTCTGAATCGAAAGGGGTATCATCAAGCTAACGGCCACGAACAAGCGCAACGACGGACCATTGCCAAGGTCGCCCACATTGGTTCGATCGCTCATGATTCTTCTCCCTGGTCTGTGTTTCGGCCCGATGCGTCGGTTCTGGCCCGCAACGAATGCCCCGTCGCCACTCTGGCCACCGAAGGCCCGCTGAATCGCCATTCAAGCCCTCACCGTTCGCGCTGGTGGTGGGTTGGCGGGAGGCGCGTTGCCCTCGATGCGATCAGCAATAGCGCGGGTAAACGAGCGTAGGTCGATGCCCAGTACCGATTCGAGGGTGGCCAGGGATTCGGTCAACATTCTTGCCCGACCCAAGGCCGCCCCGGCGATGGCTTGCCCGTTGCCGCTGTCGATGACGGTCACCCGACCTAGCTGTACGTTGGAAATGGTCTTGGTCATTTCTTGCACGACGCCCGGCAACATCTCCGCGAGCATGACTTTCAGGGCATCGGGATTCCGCTGAATGGCCTGGCCGATGCACTCGATGGCGGCGGCGCGGGCCTTGCCTTCTTCGAGGATGGTCGAGGCGCTGCCTTCGGCTTTGGCCTTCGCGGTGTCGCGGTCGGCGTTGGCTTGCTTGACTTGCGTAGCGAGCAGGCGGGCCTCCTCGGCCTGTGCTGCGGCGGCCTGTGCCTCGGCTTCCTTAACCGCTGCTTCGCGGGCCAACTCCGCCTGGCGAATTCGCAGAGCATTGTTGGCTTCGGCGATGGCCTTGTCGGCGCCCAGTCGAGCCGACTCCGACTTCTGTCGCCCCGAGGCCTCCGCAGAGCGGGCCTCCGCGTCGCGCTCTGCCTTTGCCTTCCGGGCCAACGCCTCCGACTCGGCCTCCTTGATGTCTGCGTCCGCCTTGCGCTGGGCCTCGAACTGCCGCGCCGTGGCCCGGACGTCTGCCGACGCTTTGCGGGCGATCGACTCCAAGTATTGTTCGTCATCGTGCACGTTCTGGATGTTCACGCTGTCGATGACCATCCCAAGTTTGCGAAAATCATCGTTGACCTCGTTCATCACCGTAGCCACAAACTTGTCCCGGTCCTCGACGATTTCCTCCGGTGTCATCTTCCCGATCACCGCACGCAGACCGCCTTCCAATGTCTCACGCGCCACGCGTTCCAGCTCCTCTTGCGGTTCGCCCAGGAACCGCTCGATCGCGTTGCCGCGGACTTCGGCGTCGGACGAAACCTTGACGTTGGCCACGCCGTTCACATTGATAGGGATCATCTTGCCGCCGCCGGACTGGGCCTTGACCTCCAGGGCTACCTGCATATTGCGCAGGCTGAGCCTCGCCACCTTCTCAAGGATGGGAACCACGACCGTGCGCCCGCCGATCAGCGTTCGATAGCCAAGGTCGCCCGCCGATCGCCGTCCGCTGATGACCAATAGCTCGCTGGGGTTGCCCACCACCGTGAACTTCGCCACCAGGGAGATAAAGGTGACCACTACGAATAGGATGCCGACCCCGATCACAATTCCCGAGGGGACTGCGTCGGATTGTCCCAAAATGAAAATAATCATGGATTCGAACCCGCCTTGGAGTCGCTAACGAACTCGTACTCCACTCGTGAGATCACTTCCGCCACGCCGTTGTTGAAGCCCACGACGACGACGCTGTCGCCTACCTTGAACCGGTCGTCGCCGCGCCGAGCAACGGCCGCCAGGAATCGCTCACCCGTCCGCGTCGGTATGGCCACTTCCCCGCGTCGCGACGACTCAATCGTGACCGAAACGCGAGCAGGTCGGTTGAGGAAATCTTCCGTCGTTAGGTCGTCGCGCCCGCCGCCCGTCCGCTTCAGCGCCCGCAGCGCCTGATGGACGAGCTGCCCGACGAGAATGCCGCCCAAGACAGCCGAGGTCAACACCACGCCAGGTCGGGCTTTTGATACGAATGTCATCGTCGTGCCGATGAGTCCGAACATGGCCAGGAAATAGACCGCGAATTGCATCGAGAACCAGCTTGCCAGCGACAGCCCAAGTCCGCCGCCGTGATGACTTACGTCTACTCCGTGGTTCAAATCCGCCGGGGCGTGCGCCGGCAATTCCACGCCGCCGGAAAGGTCCGCTTGGACGTCGCTGCTACCATGACCGCCCCAAAGGACAGAGAACAGCAGCAACCCGCCGCCCACGATCAGCGCAATAATGTAAAGAACGACAAGAGTGGACACTTGACGGTTTCCATAGCGCCTGCCCCCCGATTCGCACCAACGTGCGCTCCGGGCCGATTTCCCGTGCATCGAACGCCGGACAAGAGTTCCGGTCTCGTTACTTAGGGTAACGGCTAACGCCCGTGGGGACAATAGAAACCGACGCGTATCGAATCAACGGGGAAAACCTATCTGGCACGCCCCCCTTGGACGAAAACGGCGCGACCTCGAGTGTATTCCGGCGTTACAAATCGGCTAGTCTTGCCCGCTGAACCGCACACAGCTACGATTCGTGCGATTCTTCACAAACCCCCGTGCGGTCGGGTGGTCGGAGAGAGCGTTTGACCCGGTTTTCGGTACCCTGGCAGCCCACCCGTCCGGTCGTGTACGGCCCATTCTCGCGGCTCATTGCGAATATGGGCATAGGTCTTTACCGACTTTTCGCCCCATTGGTAAGCCGCTTTGCTGGTTTGGTTTTGCTCATCGGAGTAATCCTTACGTGCTTCATCGTTTGGCTTCACGCTTTGGTCTTTGCTTATGTTGATCTCTACATCCTCGGTCCGGCTGCTTCAGGCGGGACGCCACCGCCAACAGCGTTTGGTTATTACTCGCCGACGACGTGGGGCCTGCCGCCTTCGATGATCGCGCCGCTCATTGAGCAAAGCGGCGGTTGGGTCGCCTCGTTCTCCGGCCTGCTCCAGTATCTCCTTTGGCCGCTGCAATTCGGTATAGTCCGCGATCTTGTCGGCCTGGGCGCCCTAATGGGTCTCTTCAACCTCATCCCTATCTACACCATTTGGTGGGAGCGCAAAGTCGCGGGTCGCATTCAATCGCGGCTCGGACCCATGCGCGTCGGCGGTTGGCACGGTTGGTCCCAATCCCTCGCCGACGGGATCAAACTCCTCCTCAAGGAGGACCTCATCCCCGAGGACGCGGACGCTGTTCTCTTTCGCTTAGCCCCCTACCTCGCGATTATCCCGTCGGCCCTTGCTTTCGTAGCCCTTCCCTTCGGCGCCACCTATGTATTCCGCGAACTCGACGTTGCCCTCATCTTCACCCTTGGCGTCCTCGGCATCGAGGTGATCGGCGTGATCCTCGCGGGCTGGGCCTCGAACAACAAATGGAGCGTGTACGGGGCCATGCGCGAGGCCTGTCAGATGGTCTCATACGAAATCCCCATGGGCATGGCCCTATTGGTGCCGATCGTAACCGTCGGCTCGCTGAGCCTGCGCAGGATCGGCGACGTCCAGTCCGACGGATGGTTCTCCTGGCTCGCCTTCAGCAGCCCCTTCGCCCTCGTGGCCTTCGTCAGCTACTTCATCGCCTCGTTGGCGAGCTGCAAACGAGCGCCTTTCGACCTGCCCGAGGCGGAGAGCGAACTCGTCGCCGGCTTTCATACCGAGTATTCCGGCATTCGCTGGAGTTTTTTTTTCTTTGCCGAGTACGCGGCCATGTTCGTGGTCAGCGGCCTGGCGGTCATTCTTTTCCTCGGGGCGTGGAACTCGCCGCTGCCCTCGTCATGGGCCGCCTCGGTCAGCGATTCGCTCGGCGGCGGAGTCTTTGCACGCGGCGTCAACGGGCTGCTCTTTGCCGGCCCGATCTGGTTCGTCGCCAAGTGCGTCTTTTTCCTATATGTACAGATTTGGCTTCGCTGGACCTTACCGCGAATCCGCATTGACCAGGTGCTCTACGGCTGTGTACAAGTGTTGCTGCCCCTGACAATGGTGCTGCTGCTGGGCAACACGATGTGGGTGTGGGCGTCAACCTCGGGCGACTCGTCGTGGGCGACGTTTGCTCGAGCCTCGAATTGGGTCGTGGGCGGGATCGGTGCGATTTTCGCACTGATGTTCCCGGCCATCGCCGCGTATGGGTTTTATCATAGACGACGATTGGTCGGAAACCTCGTCGTCGATGCGTTACCAGGATCATAGAATGAGTTCGGACGCCATCAACGCAGCCGCACCGGGGGGACTACTCGAATTCTTCCTCTTCAATGCCGTCGCCGGTGGAGTGGTGTTGTCCGCCTTGGGCGTGTGCATCGCCAAGAACATCGTCCGCATGGCCGTCTGGCTGTTCGTCGGGTTGGGATCGGTCGCCATGTTGTATTTCCTATTGGCGGCCAATTTCCTTGGTGCGATCCAGTTAATCATCTACGCCGGCGGCACCTTGGTCTTGCTGGTTTTCGGGGTCATGCTCACCAGCAAATCACCATGGGTAAGATTCGATACGCCCAAGCTGGAATTGATCGCCGCCGCGGTGGTCTGCTTGGCGTTGCTCGTCTCACTGTGTGTAGTGCTCGCCCGGACCGTTTGGTTCGGCGTGGAGACCATCGTGCCGGGTGCGACGGTCGCGGCCTTCGGCGAACGCCTGCTGACGACCTACTTGGTTCCGTTCGAGGTCGCGGGCGTATTGTTGATGATTGTGATGGTGGGCGCAGCGCATTTGGCGAGACAGGAAGAGTAAGAGTGCTTTATTATGAATTCGGAATGCGGAATGGTTGTCACCCTGAGCGAAGCGAAGGGTCTTTTCTCTCGATGGAGATGCTTCGCAGCGCTCAGCATGACACCGCTCATTCCGCATTCATCATTCCGCATTTAGGAATAGTATGGCAATCGGCTTAACTCATTACCTGTTCGTTGGCGCGGTTCTTTTCGCCGCCGGTCTGTTCACCATGATGACCAAGCGCAACGCGATCGGTATCCTCATCGGCGTCGAGTTGGTCCTGAATAGCGCCAACGTGAACCTGGTCGCCTTCGATCGTTACCTGGGGCCGGGTCGGCTGGACGGGCAGATTACCGCCTTATTCGTGATCGTCCTCGCCGCCGCCGAAGCGGCGATCGCGGTCGGAATTTGCATTAACGTATACAAGAACCTGTCAACCGTGGACGTGGACTCTGCGGCGACACTGCAAGGGTAAGCTGGCGTCCAATTAGGAAAGGTACAATGAACCCGTTCATCGAGTTACTGGAATTGCCATTTCAGATAGTGGGCATCGTGTTCAACGCGATCTACCTATTGCTGACCTTGCTCATATTTGGTCCCGTCTTTTAGAGCAGCAGTAGAGCGGGCTTTGCCCGCCATGACTAGACAATGAATCATTCCTACGAACTCGTCCTCGCTTTCGGCGTCCTCTCGCCGCTGGTGAGCTTTTGGCTCCTGGTGTTCTGGGGATCCAAGCTCGGCAAACCGGCCGCCGGTTGGACCGCCGTCGTTTTGGGCATGGGCATTCCGCTCGCTTGCGCCACGTATGTTCTCATTGGCTGGCTCAGCGCACTCGAATTAGGCAAGACCGCTGAACTTACTGCCAACGCCCTACGCTTCCACTGGGCGGACCTGGGCGGCGTCCCCGTGACCGTCGGGGTCAAGCTCGATTCCCTTACCGTGGCCATGTATTTCATGGTGACCTTCATCGCCTTCTGGATTTTCTTTTTCAGCGTCGGCTACATGGCCGGGCATAGCGACGAAGTTGATCACCGCAGCAAATACAGCCGATTCTTCGCCTACCTTTCGCTCTTCGGTTTCAGCATGTTGGGCCTGGTGGTCAGCAGCAGCCTCCTGTTCCTGTTCATCTTCTGGGAGTTGGTCGGACTGTGTAGCTACTTGCTGATCGGCTACTACTTCGACAGGGCCTACGCCTCCCGCGCCGCGATTAAAGCCTTCATCACCAACCGCGTCGGAGACTTCGGCTTTCTCATCGGCCTAATGCTCGTCTACTTCCAACTGGGGACCCTGGACCTTGACCAGGCCGCCGCCCGCTTCGCAGAGCAATACGCCGCAGGCACGGGGATCTTCGCAAGTACGTACACTCTCTTCGGCTGGTCACTTGCAACCATCATGGGAGTCGGACTGTTCTGCGGAGCGATGGGCAAGAGCGCCCAGTTCCCGTTGCACGTTTGGCTGCCCGACGCGATGGCCGGTCCGACCCCGGTTAGCGCCTTGATTCACGCCGCGACCATGGTCGCCGCGGGGGTCTATCTCGTCGCCCGCGTCTTTCGATTGATGACCCCCGACGCATTGATGTTCGTCGCCACGATTGGTTGTCTGACGCTCTTTCTCATGGCCCTCATCGCCATCGTCCAGACAGACATCAAGAAATGCCTCGCCTATTCAACGCTCTCGCAACTGGGATACATGATCTTCGGAATGGGCTGCGGAGCCTGGATCGCCGCCCTCTTTCACCTCATTACCCACGCCTTTTTCAAGGCCATGCTCTTCCTCGGATCGGGTCAGGTAATCGAGGGTTGCCACCATGAGCAGGACATGCGCCGCATGGGCGGCCTGCGGAAGAAAATGCCCGTGACTTGCTGGACCTTCTTCGTCGGGGTTCTGGCTATCTCCGGTGCAGGCATTGCCGGCACGAAAATCGGCCTCGGCGGTTTCTTCAGCAAAGACGAAATCCTCGCCGTCGCCTACACCCGCACCTTCGAATGGGACAATTACAACAAACACGAAGCCCGCGACTCGCATGACGAGGGTCATGCCTCTATCCGAACCCCGAGCGCAAGCGAGGGGCCTTGGCCCGTTGCTGGCGCTCCGGGTTCTGATAAAAGGCATTCGAGCCTGCGGCTCGTCAGCGATCCCGCCCCCACTCACGCTCGCCCCGTGCCGCACAGTGAATTCGGCAAGGCCTCCATCTTCAAACGAATGCAAGCGCTCCCCCGATGGATGTTCTACCTCGCCCTCTTCACCGCCTACGTCACCCCGTTCTACATGATGCGTTGCTGGTGGATGACGTTTATGGGCAAGCCGCGTGACGAGCATGTGCACCACCACGCCCACGAGAGCCCCTTGATGTACATCCCGCTCGCGGTCCTGGCGATCGGCACAGTTTTTTCCAGCTATTTCCTTTTCCGCCGGTTGATGGCCGATGCCTCGATCGCCGCTGCGGCCGCACCGATGGTTTTGGCGACCGACGGCCATTTGGAAACGGCTGCGATCCACGCCGCCCACCACTGGCTCATGCTCGGCATGGGCGGGGCCTTCATCATCGGCTTCATCGTCGCCATCGCCGTCTACGCCCGCGGACTGCAAGTCGCGGAACGAATCCGTCGAGCTATCTGGCCGCTGCATACCCTGCTCGTGCACAAGTATTACTTCGACGAAGTATACGACCTCGTGTGGGTAAAGGGCTGTGTCCTCCTTGCGAAAATCTGTCGCTTCATCGACACTTGGTTCGTCGATCTGGTCTTTAACATCTTGGCGAGCGCGACCGAAAGGATTGCTGCCTTTTCCGGCCTGATCCTCGATAATCAGGGCGTCGACGGCATCGTGAACGGCGTAGCGGACACGTCGATGATGGTTTCCGACGCCGCCCGCGGTTGGCAGACCGGGCGAATTCGTAATTACGTATTGTTCGCCGCCGGTGCAGGCACGGTGGTGATTGTATTGATTCTGATTTGTGGTTCCGGTTCGTCCGCATCGGTCGCAGCGCTCGCGACCCCGGCGATCCGCTAAGTGTTGTAGCGAAACATGAACAATATCCTATCGTGGATCGTTTTCGTTCCCGCCATCGGCGCGGTGCTGTGCTTGTTCGCCCCCAAGCGGCAGGCCCGGACAATCGCCGTGCTGGCCTCCTTGGTCACCCTGTTGTTCTCGTTGACGCTTTTTGGCACGTTTCTCGGCGGCGGCGATCCCGCCGGCGTGAAGTCTGTCTTCGGCAGCACCTACGGTACGCTTCACCACGTCGAGCGCGCCACTTGGATTGAACTGCCCGGCAAACTCACCATCGAATACTTTCTCGGCATCGACGGCCTGGCGTTCCCCCTCTTCATTCTGACCACCCTGGTTTGTTTCCTCGCCTGCCTTGCCAGTTGGAACTTCGATCACTGGAAAATCAACAAGGGTCCTCGCGCCTATTTTATCCTTTTTCTGCTGCTCGAAACCGGAATGTTGGGCGTATTCGTCTCTCTGGACTTTTTCCTCTTTTACGTTTTCTGGGAAGTCATGCTTCTCCCCATGTATTTCCTGATCGGTGTCTGGGGCGGCGCGAGAAAAGAATACGCCGCGATTAAGTTCTTTCTTTTCACCCTCGCCGGTTCCGTTCTCATGTTGGTGGCACTGGTGGCAATGTACTTCTACAGTGACGCCGCCGTGCACGCCGCTCCCGGTGGGACAGTCCCAAGCCTGTACCGCGCAGCCGAAAAAGCGGTCTTGCATTACGGCACGTTCGATCTGATCGAGCTGGCCACTAATCCGGTCATACAGAAATACTTCGCGGCCTCAAGTACGCTATTCCTGGGCTTCAAGTTCGCCCCCGTGATGTTCATGTTCCTGTTCATTGGGTTTGCGATCAAGCTACCGTGCGTGCCCGTGCATACATGGCTTCCTGACGCCCACGTCGAAGCTCCGACCCCGATCAGCATGATCCTTGCCGGGGTTCTCTTGAAAATGGGAGGCTACGGGTTCCTGCGATTGTGTTACCCGATCTTTCCCGTGGGGGCCGAGACCTGGGCCTTTACACTTGCCGTCATCGGCGTAGTGAGCATTCTCTACGGCGCGCTCTGCGCCATGGCCCAGACCGACTTCAAGAAACTGGTCGCCTACAGTTCCGTCTCGCACATGGGATATGTGCTCCTGGGGATTGCCGTCATGACACAAGCGGGTTTCCAGGGGGCAATGTTTCAGATGATCGCCCATGGAATAAGCTCGCCGATGTGCTTTTTCCTGGTCGGCGTGATTTACGAGCGCGCCCATCATAGGGAAATCAATCGCTTTGGCGGACTGTGGTTGACCATGCCCAAATATGGCACTCTGGCGACCATTGGATTCTTCGCCTCCTTGGGCCTACCGGGCCTGTGTGGATTCATTGGTGAGGTCTGGGTATTGCTCGGTACTTTCCATGCCGGTGCGAAGTACAGTTGGGCCTACCCCATGGCCATTCTCGCCGCCGCCGGTGTGATTTTAACCGCCGGTTATATTCTCTGGCTGATTCGGCGCGTTTATCTTGGCAGAGAGCGCGAGGAATACGCCGACTATCCGGATGCCTCTGGGCGAGAGACGTTGATTCTCGTTCCCATGGCCGTCCTGTGCATTGCAATGGGAATCCTTCCCATGCAAACCGTCTTCAACTTCACCAACGGCACTTTGGATGTCATGTTGACTCACGTAATCAAGACCATCGGATGACCTTGATATGTTCTCCATACAAAAGCCCCTATTCCGAGCGTATTGGGCATGACGCCTTGGTCTAACATCCCGGTCGGTGAGCATCTTTTCCTCTTCTCACCGATGCTTGCGCTGACGGCCACCATGTTGGCAGTGGTGACTTGTCCGCTGGTCGTAGGCCGAAGCTCGCGCGTCATCGCCATGACGGCCTCTCTGGGCATCGTCGCGGCATTCGTGTTGGCCATTCGCGTCGCCGACGCCGTCGCCACCCGCGGCGTCAGCGGCTTCTCGACGCAACCCGCCGCCGGTCTGCTCGTCGCCGACAATCTCTCTGCCTGTTTCCAGATCATTCTGATCGCGTTTTTGGGGGCCGTCACCTACCTCTGGTGGCTGGGCTCCGCCGAGACCGAGCGCAACGCGCCGGAGTTCTTCGTCTTGCTTCTAGGCAGCGCACTGGGAATGGCCCTCATGGTCAGCACCGCGAACCTGCTGATGATCGTCGTCGCAATTGAGGTTGCCTCCTTGCCCAGCTACGCCCTGGTCGGCTTCGACAAGCGCGATCGTCTCGGGGCCGAGGCCTCGCTCAAATACATGATCTTCGGCGCCGTCTGCGCCGCGATCATGCTCTACGGCGCCAGCCTTCTCTACGGCCTGGTAGGAAGCCTCAGCGTAGCCGATGTAGCCAACTACGTCGTCGCCCAACTCGCCGTCGGCGCTAACCGGTTGCTCACCATTGCCGGGCTTCTCTGTTTCCTCGGTGGCATCGCCTTCAAGATTTCCGCCGTCCCCTTCCACTTCTGGTGCCCCGACGCCTTCGAGGGGGCGAAGATCGAAGTCACGACTTGGCTCAGCGTGGTGAGCAAAGCCGCGGGTCTCATCTTGTTGACCCGTTTAGTCTTGACCTTCTGCGCCGCGGTCGACGCTCCGGTAGCCGTCCATTTGATCGACCCAATCGCCTGGACGATCGGCATCATGGCCGCCGTTACCTGCACCGTGGGTAACTTCGCCGCCTACAAGCAGCGAAGCGTCAAACGCCTCCTCGCCTATTCTTCCATCGCTCACGCCGGCTACATGATGATGGCCGCCGCTGTGTTCCTTCACCCGGCTTCGCGGGAACACGCTTCCGGCTTGACCGCCCTGCTCGTTTACGTCGTGATCTACCTGTTCATGAATCTCGGCGCCTTCGGCGTGACCGCTCTGGTCGTCTGGGATACCGGCAGCGACCGCATCGACGCCTTCACCGGCTTGATTCGCCGCGCCCCCTGGCTCGCCGTTCCCATGGTCATCTGCCTGATGTCCCTCGTCGGCCTGCCGCCCTTTGCCGGTTTCATCGGAAAATGGTGGATCCTCGTCGCCTTGGGCAACCTCGACTCCGGCCTCGGTTGGTTCTTGGTGATCACCGCCGTGCTCAACACCCTCGTCAGCCTGTACTTCTACCTCCGCATCGTCGTGCAAATGACCCTGCGCGACGGCGGCCGTGCAGCGGTACGCAGCCCCTTCGGCGGCGTCGTATTAGTGAACCTCTGCGCCGTCGCCCTACTGGTTCTGTTCGTATTCGCCCAACCGCTTCAATCCACCGCCGATCGGTTTTCGCGCCGGCTATTCGAGACCACTGCGGCCGCTTACGCCGAAGCACCCGCTATCGCCGCCGCGCCTGAGCCACGTCGCTGATAGACGGGGCGGCGCTACAACCCCTTCGCAATCATCAACACTCCGACGGCCCAACAATAGAAGGAAAAGAGGTGTAGCTTCGCCCGTCTAACGGCTCCAAGCAGAAACCGAAGCGACGCCACCCCGACGACCAGTGACACCGCCGCCCCGACCAGCGTCGGACCCCATTCGACGGGGACCGCGCTCTCCACTGTCATTGTGATTGCCTCGCGGAATTTCAGCGCCGTGGCTCCCACGATCGCCGGTATGGCGATAAAAAAGCTGAACTCCGCCGCCCACCGCCGTCGTAAACCGCAGAACGCGGCCGCACAGATCGTGGACCCGCTCCGCGACATCCCAGGCCAGATCGCCATACCCTGCGCCGTTCCCACCAACGCCGCTCGCCACCACCCGAAATCCTTCCACCCCCGTTTGCCCCGACCGACCCCCGCCGTCGCCGCGAGCAGGACTCCCGTGATCAGCAGCCCCATTCCGATCCACACCGGTTCTCCGAACGCCCTTTCAAACGTCTTCTTAAACCCTATTCCGATCACACCCGTCGGGATCGTCGCTACAACTCCGAGCAGCAAAACGCGCAATGCATAACGCTTGCCCGTCCGATTCGAGCTGAGCTCGCCCATCAGACGACGCCCATAACGCCGCAACGGCCCTGCAAATACGATGAACACCGCGAGGACCGTCCCGATGTGCACCAATCCGTCGAAGACGTGCATGGCCAGGCTTTCCGGATCCAGCGCGTACCACCGTTGGACAATCGCCAAATGCGCACTGCTGCTAACCGGAAGGAATTCCGTAAGTCCCTGCACCACTCCGAGGACGGCGGCTTGAAGGTAGGTCAAGTCGCTCAAGTGGGAGCACTCTCCTCCAGAATGTGCCGCGACTGGATCAGATAATGAACCGCTGAAAGGGCAGTAACCGCAACGGTCAACCAAACCAAAAGAGTCTTGGCCCCCTTTGCGGCCTCGGAAGAGAACCAAGAATTCTCGTGTGCAACGATAAACAGGACCGTCGGCGCGGCCACACTTTGGATCCACATTTTCAGCTTGCCGTGGATAGACGCCCCTAATTCCTTTCCGACGGACTCGTTGAATCCACGAAGTCCGGTCACCAGCAACTCCCGACCCACGATCACCACCACCATCCACCCCTTGAATTCGGTCACGTTGTGCCCCGTCGCGTCCACGAACCCCGGTCCCACAAAAAGGATAAACGCCCCGCACACCAACATTTTGTCCACCAGCGGATCAAGCACTCGCCCCAAAGACGTGACCAGCCCGCGCTTCCGGGCGATGTACCCGTCCACGATGTCCGTCGCCGCCGCGATGATGAACATCACCGCCGCCGCGTCCAGCATCCACGGCTTGGGCGAGAGCTGGGAATATTGCGATAGCAACACGAAAAAGACCACCGCCAATCCGAGGCGGGCCACGGTGATTCGATTGGGAAGATTCAGCGTCGTTTTCATAGACCCAAGGGATCAATGCTAATCCCAACCGCGCCCTTAAGGAAGCGGTGTCCGAGCCGCGGGGTTCACCCCGCGCGACCACTTCGTCTCAATTCAATGTGGATAGAGTGGGGTGCGTCCCCGACGCACCATTCATGCTGGAATCCCAAGGCACATGAAAAGGGCCGCCTGCGTGGGGCGGCCCGATCATCATGTTTCCGCAGTCTCGGTGGGCGCTACTCCGAACCCGTGGTGCCGCCACCCGGCGGACATGTCGGCAGCGGTTGGCTTTGACAGCCCGAGCTGTTTAACCAAGTCGCCAGAGTCTGCAAGAGGACGACATCGTCCCCGTCGACGTCGCAATCACCGTCGAGGTCCCAAAGGAGCGCGCCATTCTCGATCCACGGAACGGCCAAGGGCCATGGGCATGGCGGGGATCCTGACGGGATCGGCGGGGTGAAGTCGCATGTGTCGGAGACATCGTCCACCCCGTCGTTGTCGTCGTCATCGTCGCAAGGGTCATCGTCCGCATCGCCGTCGCAGTTCGGCTGCGCGTCGTCGCAGGCATCGCCAACTCCGTTTTGGTTGCAATCCTCCTGGCCGGGATTGGCAACGAAGTCGCAATTGTCGCACTCATCGCCAAGGTCGTCGGTGTCCGAGTTGATTTGCTCGGGGTTGTAAACCTGCTCGCAGTTGTCGCACTCGCTGCCGTCGCCGACGCCGTCCCCATCCTCATCACATTGGCTGCCCGGGACCCCGGTGGGGTCGTCCGAGGCCGTGGCAATTCCATCCTCGTCGCAGTCAACGACCGGCGGGTTACCGGGCTCCGGAAATCGATTCTCCGGATTTGCGAAATCCGGACAATTGTCACAGGGGCTTGGGATACCGTCATCGTCGGGGTCGTCGGACAACATTAGTTCGTCGCAATTGCTGTTGGCGTCCAGGGGCGTGCCCCCTTCTACGGCTACGCAGACGTAAATGCTATGATCGTCGCACCTTCCCGCCGGAGACGTCACGTGGCCCCCGGTGCAGCACGCCCGCGACTCCTCGCATACGTCGCCCCTCCCGTCGGCGTCCGCGTCGGTGCAATCGGTTCCTGAACCGGCCGCAACGCCGCCCTGTGCCGGGCAGCATGACGGCGGAAGGAATGTACAAGTCGCAGTTGATGAACAACACGCTTCCCGCGTGTCACATTGGTCCGCCCGATTGTTTAAGTTGCAGTCTGCCCATGGCAAGGGGTTCGGGCAGCAAACGGATTGTTTACAGACAAATCCTCCGCCGCTCGTCGGGCACGCCACGATTCGCCCGCAGGATCCCCCGAACCGCCACGGTTGGCATATCCCGCAGCAACACCAGTAGTTACTGACGGCCTGAGCCACCTCGCACCCGCCCTGGCAGCAACACGCTCCCGGCGCAACCGCGTATGGCACTTCCGCGCCGTTATCGCTCCCGGGCGGCGCCGCAACTCCTGATTGCACCGCCAGGAGTGCGAACCAACTTGCCAATAGCACGGACCTTCCTCCAAACTTGCTCTGTAACATCGCCCGTCTCCTTTTCGAATGCTCCAGATATGGCGGTTTGCGCGGTGTCGCTCGCGCGACGGTAGCCCGACATCCCGCCGGAATGCTCAGAAGCCCGATCCCCTGGGGGAAAACTCACGTTCGACGCCGCGTCAACCTATCTCCGCATCGATTCTTGTCAAGTCAGAGATTTACTAAACTTCGTATTCGATCATGCCCTTTCGACGAGGTACCATCCTCAGACCCATACTTGTTTTGCGATTTTCGCCAGCGCGAGGCCACAGATTGTGGTTACGGGTGGAGGGCAGCGCAACCCGTGGAAATCCGATCGCGAGATCCATCGCCGCACCGAACGAGGTGGAGGATTGCACCGAATAGTTCGTGCTGTTCGAGCGAGTCGTCCGACTCTCGAGCAGGGGGACTCGAATCCGAGCCGCGGGGGCGATCGACCCACGACCAGTTGGAGAGGCGTTCTTACTTTGGTTTGTGAATCACGGCTGTCAAATGGGTTCGTTTTGCGAGTACAGTTTTTGTGGCAAGTGACAATATGTGTCACTTTCCAAATGCTGAATGCGGAATGCGGAATGTCGAAAGGGATACAAAGCCACAGAGCGACGAAGCCACGAAGGGAAACGCCGAAACACAGAAAGCAGAAAGGCCTAAACCAAAGGGATGAAGGTAGGGAGACAGTAATCCCATGAAAGGCTGTCTCCTGCCGGACGGTTAGGATGTCCGGTTGGTTTGGTCTTTCAGGAGACCGCCATGAACACGGATGACAGAGTAGCAAAGGTGGGTTTGGACGGCCATCGGACGTTCAGCACGGCGACCGCTCGTGCCGCCGATGGGAAGATCGTGTGATGCAAACGGCTGGAGCACGCGGATCGTCGGCCGTTGCGGGAAGAACTGCGAACGCGGCCGAAGGGGGCGCCCGTGGTGTTGGAGGGTACGCTTGGGTGGGGTTGGATGAGCGACGACTTGTCGGCGGCTGGTTTGGAGCCTCACTTGGCCGCCAGCAAAAAAGTGGCCGCGTGGCGCGATGCGCGGGGATTGGCGAAGTCGAACCGTACCGACGCGGACTTGTTGTCCGAGTTGTGGACGCAACAACCGAAGCCCTCGGTCCGCTGAAACAGCATGTTTAAACGGGAGTCGGCATCATGCACGCATTGCGTTGGAGTGCCGGGTGTACTTTCGCAAGAAGCCAGAGCGGCCCGGATGACGACTTTGCCAAACGAGGACGGATTCCGAGCGATCTCACCCGCAAAACCGCGATGCGTTTGTACGATTCCAGCGGCATTTCGATTCCCGTTTCGCCGGGGCCTGTCCAAGCCCATGAGCCGGTGCGAACTGCCCGAAAGTCCGAATGGGCTCGGTTCGAGGCGGCCTTTGCTGGCCGCTATTCTCCGGGCATGGGGGCCCCGGCCGAGGCCAATCGGCCGCAGGCCTGTCCGCAATACCTCAATTGCACGCCCTACGAGGACGCGGCCCGCCGTTACGCCCTAGCACCAGCTCGAATTCGCCTTCGGTATTCCCGACGCGCCAAGCTTGCTTGTCATGAAAGGCCGACAACGAGCTTTCCAGGGGCGCTTTTTTATTTATCCGCGATAGTCGCATCGTGCAGTGCAGGTCTCGGCGATGGTTACCTGCGTGAGCAACGGCAACGCGGGTTTGAGGAGCAGCCAAATCCAACGTGCGAGATTCTCGGCCGTGGGGTTTTCGAGGCCCCTGATCTCATTGAGGAACTGGTGGTCGAGCCGTTCGTGCAACGGAGCGTAGGCACGTTTAATCTCGGCAAAATCCAGCAGCCAACCGGCGTGGGGATCGATTTCGCCCTCACAAAGCAGCTCGACGCGGAAGCTATGCCCGTGCAGTCGAGCACACTTGTGGCCTGGGGGTGCGTTGGGCAGTCGATGGGCGGCCTCGAATGTAAACTCGCGGGCCAGTCGAACCCAACCGCCCCTCGCGACGCCCTCCGGGTGCACCGTGGGGGATTGGGTTGCGGCCGGCCGAAGTTCCGTGGCGTGGCGGATCACGGTATGTCGTCTACGGATTTGATTTCCCTCTTCTCGATCGGCGGTTTGACGGACAAAAGCTCGATCTCGAAGATCAACGTCGCGTTGGGCGGAACCATGCCGGGAATGCCGTCGGCGCCGTACGCGAGTTCCGGAGGGATGATCAGCGTCCGCTTGCCGCCTTCGCGCAAAGTTTGCAAGCCCTCGCGTAAACCTTTGATTGCCGAGTCCATATTGAGGGTGAGCGGTCCGTCTTGCAACTTCGCGGAGCTGCTAAACTCATGCCCATCGGGCAACGTACCCCGGTAGTTGATCTCCACGGCCTCCTCCACGAGAGGAAACGCGCCGTTTCCCGCACGAAAGTCTACGTACCGCAACCCCGATTCAGTAGTTACCGCTTTCGTACCGGATTCGTTCTCCAACCGTCTCACGACCAGATTGAGCCTATCGCTCGGAAGCTGCTTCGCCGAGTCGGCAAGCGCTACGGCCGCCGCCCGATCGAACGAGGTAAGCAAACGGACCGAGCGAATCACCACCGGCTCAACCGGAACGACCGGGTTCTTCCCCGCGGCGTAGTTCGGATGCGTTCCGATTCGCGTATCGCGAATGCGCTCAACCGTTTCGATCCCCGCGACGACGCTTCCAAAAACGGTGTACCCTGAACCATCGCGCAACCGGTCGAGGGACGGGTGATCAACGACGTTGATGAAGAATTGCGTCTGAGCGGAAGTCAGGTTCCCCGGCACGCGGAACATTGCGATGGTCCAGCGCTCGTTCTTCAGTCCGTTGTACGATTCGTCGACGATCGCCGGGCGGACGCCGACTTTTTTCTCCGACATGTCCGAAGTGTACCCACCGCCCTGAATCAACGAATTCGGGACTACACGATGGAACACCGTGCCGTCGTAGAACCCGTCGCCGACGTATTCCAGAAAATTCAAGACCGTCGTCGGGGCCTTTTCGGCATCCAACGCGACAACGATATCACCGAGCGTGGTTTCGAACTTTACCTTTGGCCGGAGTGTTGCCGGGCCGCCGGGGAGCGATTCAACAGGCTCAGTCGACTTTTGACGATTACAACTCGAAAAAACGAGCGTCCATGCGACCGTCAACGTAACGAGGCAGGCAAGTTGTCTCATCGTCGCTTGCCGATTACTGCTTGACGCCCAAGAGTTCGACATCGAACACGAGCGTTGAATCCGCTGGGATCTTCGGCGGCGAGCCGCGTTTACCATACGCGAGGTCCGGCGGGATGATCAGCCGTCTCTTGCCACCGACCTTCATGGTCGCGACTCCTTCGAGCCAACCCTTGATAACCCCGCCGGAAAGACTGAACGTAAACGGTGTACCGCGGTCCACCGAGCTGTCAAATTTGGTCCCGTCAACGAGCGTACCGGTGTAATGGACCTCGACTTTGTCAGTCGCCTTGGGCGTCTCACCCTCACCGACCTTCAAATCGACGTACATCAGTCCGGAGTCAGTCTTCGTTATTTTGGATTTGCTCTCTTCCTCGGCCTTCTTGATCACGTCGACGAGCTTCCCTTCCTGCTCGGCCCTGGCTTTGGCCTCCAACTCCTTGGCTTGGGCTTCTGCTTCTTTGGCCGCACTTTCACTCGCCGCTACGTTCGCTTCGATTTTGGAGCGATCAAAATCCCCCATCACCTTTGCCGACTTGATGACCACCGCCACTTCAGGAACGACTGCCCCGCCGGGGTATTTGGGATGAGCCACCACTTTTGTATCCTTGATTTTGTCAACAATGTCCATCCCCTCTACAACCTTACCAAATACGGCGTAACCGGCGCCGTCCGCTTGGGGCTGGTCGAGTCGGGCGTTATCTACGACGTTGATGAAGAACTGAGCGCTGGCCGAGTCGGGTTTCCCACCCAGGCGGGCCATGGAGATAGTACCCTTGGTGTTTTTCAACCCATTCTTCCATTCGTTCTTGATGCCACCTCGTAACCCGGTTTTCTTCTCATCTACTTCCTGCGTGAATCCTCCCCCCTGAATCATGAAGGTCTTCATGACCCGGTGGAAGATTGTCCCATCGTAGAACTTATCCTCGGCGTAGCGGATGAAATTAAGGGTGGAGATAGGGGCCTTCTCGCCGTCCAATTCGAGGACGATATCACCGAGGCTCGTCTCCAACTTCACCCGGGGGCTCTGGCCGCTAGCCGAGGCGGGCTTGGACTCGCCGGGATTCTGCGTCGCGTCGGCGAGCGAGGTCAGCGCGGCCAGGAGGAGCGTGGTCGAAGTCAGCAAACGGGTCATTTCCGATCCTTTCCAATGCAATGTTGTCGCCGCCGACAATACCGACTTTCGGCCTCCACGGGCCGCGGCACGACGGCGCTAAAACGAACCGTAAAGGCTAGCAGGTAACGGCGATCCATGCAAGTCGGCTCAAGAGCGTCTAACAAAATGGCTGTCTGGGCGTTATCGACCTTTGGATATCCGCGCGGGCTAAAGCCCACGGCTCGTTTTGTTAGGGGCTGTAAGTCTACTTGGCGCACGAGGCTTCGTGTAGGATGGGGATGGCTAGCGCCGCCCTGGTTTATCGGTCGAAATAGGGACCGGATTGGATGCCTTTTCCTAAATGACTGCTGCTGAACTCAAGGCTTCCTCCCCTCCTACCGGCTTGTTGCGCAACCGAAACTTTGTCCTGCTCTGGTCCGCCTACGGAATTAGCGCTTTGGGGGATCATTTGTCAGAGATGGCCCTCCTCAAAACCCAAAACGCCCTTAGCGCCGACGTCGATGTGACCCCTCTGACCGCGCGGATCACATTTGTATTCTTCCTGCCTTTCCTTTTGGCTCCACTGACCGGCGCATTGGCCGATCGCGTCTCTCGACGTGGGCTGATGGTCACGGCCGATTTGGTTCGAGGAGCCGCCATGATGGCGATGGCGGCCATGATCGCCTGGACCTCCCCCTGGGGATCATGGGGGCCGTTCGCACCCCTACTCGTGGTCGGGCTGTTCGCCGCCGTCTTCTCGCCAGCGCGGTCCGCGCTGCTCCCCACGCTGATTCGGCCGGACCAGTTGGTCCGGGCGAATGCTATGCTCAGCGGGTTGGGCATCATCGCCACTATGGCGGCGGCCAAGGTCGGCGGGATCCTCGCCGATCGGTACGAGCCGATCGTCGCGTTCCGCATCGACGCGGGGACGTTTCTGGTCAGCGCCTTGTTGCTGCTCCTACTCTGGCCACCACGCCGCGCTGTCGTCGAATCACGGCATTCCCCGTCAGCTCAAAGACCCGTAAGTGTTTGGGCAAGGCAGACAGCGCTACCGTCGATCTGGAAGGACTTACTCAGCGCGTTCCGTTACGCTCGCAGCCACCGGTACGTGATGGAGCTCCTTGGCGTCACCGCGCTCGTGTGGTTTTGCGGTCCGTTGGTCAACAGCGTGATCCCGGCTGTGGTACGGGACGTGTACCACGGCACCTACAGCGCAATGAGCAATTACCGCGCCTTTCTGGGATTGGGCTTTGTTCTCGGTGCGATCCTTATGACTCTCCTCGGAGATGCCCTGCGCGGTGGAATCGCCATTACCTGGGGGTTATTTGGAATCTCCGCATCGATCGCGATCTTCGCCTCGTCGGTCTTCCTACCCATCCATCCCGGCAAGCTCGCAGCGATCGGCGCGGTCGGTGTCATACTCGCTGGAATGTTTGCCGTCGGAGTAATGGCGAGCTTCTCGTCTCTTCTCCAACGAACCGTTTCCGATCGGTTTCGCGGTCGCGTCTTTGGAGTGCAGGACGTTTGCTGCACCATCGCGATACTCACCGCAACCGGATTGCTTGGCGTGCCCGGTTGGACGGGAGTCGACCGCTGGGTCGGATATATCCTGGTGGGCGTCGCAGCGATGATGTTCGCCGCCGGACTTGTCACTCTGTCAATCAGGCTTGGGCGAGGCGTGCACGGAAAGTCACTTACGTTCGCGGAGAACCTCAACGAATTCCTCGCTAAGTTTTGGTGGCGATTACAGCGTATGGGACCGTCGACGGTCCCGCGGACCGGTCCAGTTCTCGTAACGGCCAACCATACGTGCTCCGCCGATCCACTTTTTTTGAGCGCCGCGGCATCCTATCGACCGATCTCTTTCTTGGTGGCCGCGGAGTATTCGAATTGGCCGGTGGTGAAGTTTTTCTTGCGCCTGGTGGAGTGCATCCCCGTGAAACGTGACAGTCGTGACTCCGGGGCGACGAAGCAGGCGATTCGCCATTTGCGCGACGGAAAGGCCGTGGGCATCTTCATCGAAGGCGGAATCGTTCGGCCCGGCGACGCCGTCCATCCCAAGGATGGCGTCGCCATGCTCGCCCTGCGAACGGGAGCGCCGGTGATACCGGCTTACATCAGCGGCGTAACCTACCATAGAAATGTTGTATGGGGCTTGCTCCTTCGGCACCGAGCGCGGGTCCGATTCGGTCCGCCCGTTGATCTCTCGGAGTTTCAACTCGAAGATCGGAACCGTGACGTGGTTCGTGCGGCGACGCAAAAGATCTACGCGGCGGTGAAGGCCCTTGCCCCAACGTCAGAGCCGACGGAGGAACCCCAGTGAACGAGCTTGAACTCTGGCAGCGCTACCGGAAGTACCTCTGCACTTGCCCGACGATCGGCCTGCAAGTCGACATTAGCAGGATGCTGTTCCCCGACGACTTCCTCGACACAATCGGCGAGAAATTGTCTCGGGCGTTCTCGGCGATGACGGAAATGGAACACGGTGGGGAAGCAAACATCAATGAGCACCGTATGGTCGGACACTATTGGCTCCGATCGCCGGAGCTTGCACCGAACGCCGACATTCGCGCCGAAATCGAGCGCACCGTCGCCGTCGTGAAAAAATTCGCCGAAGACGTTCATGAACAAAGGATTATCCCCGAACGCAGCGACGGGTTTTTCGTCGTACTGGTCATCGGGATCGGTGGTTCGGTGCTGGGGTCGCAGTTTGTATGTGATGCATCGGGCCGCGGCGATGACCCCATGGTGGTTCGCTTCATCGATAACGCCGACCCCGACGGCATCGATCGCACGTTGGACGAATTGGATGAGACCCTCGACCAAACGTTGACCATCGTCATTTCCAAGTCCGGCGACACCAAGGAAACCCGCAACGCGATGCTGGAAGTCGCCGCCGCGTACCTTCGCGCCGGACTGAACTTTGCCAGACACGCCGTTGCAATTACCCGCGAAAGCAGCTCCCTCCATCAGCGAGCCGTGGGTGAGCATTGGCTGGCGACGTTTCCGATGTGGGATTGGGTCGGCGGGCGAACGTCGGTCCTCTCGGCGGTTGGTTTGCTGCCCGCGGCCCTACAAGGTGTAGACATCGACTCGTTGCTCTCGGGTGCCCGCGAATGCGACGTTGTGACGCGAAGAGTACACATGATCGAAAACCCCGCCGCCTTGCTGGCTGCGATGTGGCATTTCGCACGTAAGGAACGCAACCAGCGAAACATGGCCATCCTCCCCTACCGTGATCGCCTGTCTTTTTTCAGTCGATATCTCCAACAGCTCGTCATGGAATCGATCGGGAAAGAACGGAGCCGCACCGGTCTAATCGTCCACGAAGGTTTGACCGTCTACGGCAACAAGGGCAGCGCCGACCAACATTCCTTCGTGCAGCAACTCCTCGACGGCCCCGACGATTTCTTCGTGACGTTCATAGAAGTGCTCCGCGACCGCCAGGAAAAGTCCCTGATGGTCGATGAGGACGTATCGACGGGCGATTATCTACACGGATTCTTGTACGGCACTCGTGCGGCGCTCTACGAGAAGGGCCGACAGTCGATCACCATCACGTTGAACGAACTCAACGCCGGCTCGGTCGGCGTGTTAATCGCGTTGTTCGAGCGGACGGTCGGTTTGTACGCGGAAATGATCGACGTGAATGCTTATGACCAACCAGGCGTTGAGGCGGGCAAAAAGGCTGCGGACCGTGTGCTCGATCTTCAGAAGAAGGTATTGGACTTCCTCCGCGCCCACCGCGGCTCGGACTTCACGGTCGAAGCAATCGCCGCGGGAATCGGTGAACCCGACTCCGTCGAGACGATCCTGCACCTCCTCGACCACGCCGCGGCCAACCCCGATCACGAAATCATTCTCGCGCCAGGGGCGAACCCGGGCACAATGACGACCCCGCCGAACCGCTCATGGGCGGTTTGCCTGTCGGCTCGGTATTGCGCGTCGTGAACTACATCTTGTTCAATCCGCCCAAAACTCCTGCAATCATCTCGATCCACTGACGCATGACTTGTTCATCGGGCAGTGGGATGTGCAATTCCCGACAGCCCGTGTCGGGGTTTGTTCGGATGGCCGGGGCGGAATCGCGTCCGTTACCGTTGGCTGAGCGCAATGACAACCTCGCCGAACCGCTCAAAGGCGGTTTCGCTGACGCGGGCGCACCAAAACTACGGCCCAAGGCATCGAAGAAGGCGGCGCCCTTTTTGAAAAGGTCGCCTATCGCCTGAGCTTCTGCGGTGCGATCTCCATTTATGGATGGCGATACCGTCGGCTGAGCGGACCGGTCAGAAGCACTCTTCGCCTCTGTAGTCCCCGTGTCCGCCGGTGTGGCCACGACGGGGGGCACGGATGATGCGGCGGTCTCGACCGTTTTCATGAAGCGGGTCAGGGCGCTGTCACCCATGAAGACCTTGTCCGTCGTGCCCTCGAAAATACCCGTGAACATGGATCGCTTGAAACTGAGCAGCGACAACATGCCGTGCTCGATCGCCCCCTCGGCGATGAAGTTCACCACGCGTACCGGGTTCCGTTGCCCGAGACGATGGACCCGTCCGATCCGCTGCTCGAGGACGGCGGGGTTCCAGGGAAGGTCCATATTGATTACCGTCGAAGCGGTCTGAAGGTTGAGTCCGACTCCGCCCGCATCCGTCGAGAGGAAGACCCGACACGCTTCGTCCTCGCGCAGGGCCTGCGTCAGATCGCCGCGCTTACGGCTCGGTACGCCTCCGTGGAGGTGGACGTGCCCCCAACGCCGCCGTTCGAGCATCTCCATGACCAATTCGTTCATGCGCACCCACTGGCTGAATATGACCACTTTCGCCCCCCGATCCTCGAAGATTTCGCCCAACAGCTCTTCAAGCTCATTCACCTTGTGGCCGTGCTTCGTTTCATGGTCGATCAGATAGGTGCTGTCGCACACCATACGCATATTTTGCAGGGCGATCCGCAGACGGAGCTGGTCCGCCTCGGTGAGGAAGTTGTGGCGTCGCCATTTGGCCACCAAGCGGGCGACCTGGTCCTGATTCTCACGATGTGGTTCCCACTGCGGATCGGTCATGGGGACGAAAAAGTTTTTGTCCATGCGCGGCGGCAGTTGGCTCAACACTTCCTTCTTGGTGCGGCGGATAAGGATCGGCGACAGGGTCTTGTTGATCCGCCCCAGTTCACGATAACCGACGACCTTGGTCGAGCCTTCTTCGACGACCTCGTGCGCGGCTTTGAAGGCGAACAACGGGCCGAGCCGGTGGCGGTCCACGAACTCGACAATGGAATGTAGTTCCTCCAGGCGGTTCTCCAGCGGCGTCCCGGTGAGTACGACGGCATAGCGCGAGTCGATCCGTTTGACGGACTTCGCCGTCCGGGTCTGCCAGTTTTTGATGCGTTGGGCCTCATCGAGGATGACGAGATCGGGCGACCATGCGGCGATCGCATCCGCGTCGGCATGGATCACGTCGTAGTTGATGATCTTGAAGAACGAAGGGTCATGCTCGAACAAGTCCCTGCGCCGGTGGGTCGGACCGTCGATCACCAACGCCGGGCGTAAGGAGAAGTGCTCGATCTCGTGATGCCATTGGCTTTTCAGCGAAGACGGGCAGACGACAAGAACACGCTCTACGCCGCCGTCCCGGGCTAGGATTTCCGCCGCGGCGATCGCCTGGATCGTCTTGCCCAGCCCCATCTCGTCGGCGATGATAGACCGCCCCGCCAAAGACGCGAACAACGCGCCTTCACGCTGATAAGGGTAGAGCGCGACCTTCAAGAGCCTGCTCCATGTCACACCCTGCCTTGCTCCGCCGTACCGCTTGTGCAGCCGAGCGCGTCGGGCCTGCCGATCGCGGGCCTCGGCGATCAGCGTCGCGGCGTCGTCATACACGCGCAACTCATATTCGACCTTCCGCGCCTCTTGCACGAAGCGATCGAAGCCGGCGATGGCATCCGTTTTAATCTCGCCCTCGCGGTCAAAATAACGACCGGCCAGCTTGCGAAGTTTTGCGGGGCAATCCTCGCCCGGAGAGAAAATGATCGCCCTGCGCGCTCCGTAGCGTACGTATACTTCCGCGAAGGGCGGCGCGTAACCGCGGCGGAGGGCGTCCGCGTGCCGCGACTCGAGGCTGCCTAAGACGGCCTCAATGTGCTTACACGTCCCCAGCGTATTCACGGCGTAGTCCGGACAAGAGCAGTAGTTCACGCCCGCTTCGAGTCCACGGATCGCCGCCCGATAGGTTCGCTCCGTCGCGGGATTGGTCACCGCGAATTCCGAAAAGACCGGCTCGCGGCCTAGATTGCGGATGTTGAATTCTTTCTCTTGTTCGCGGCCGAATTGCCGACGAAGCTGCAACTGCCACTCTCGGACGGTCATGCTCTCGGGCTTGCTTGTCCGTGAGACCTTCGCGGTCTTAGGTGAACTCTTCGATGACTTTACCGAATCGGCGATTGCGGGCATGTTCGTGTCCTCCTGACGTTAAGGTTTCCAAGGCGTAGTATGTCCCGCGCGGTCCAGATACTCAAGTTCAGAATCTTCGGGAGACTAATCCGCCAAGTCGGAGGACCGTGCATGCCATTGGCAAACATTTCACAGGTGGGACGATCACAGGTGGATCAAATAAAACTCCTGGATCACGAAAGGAATCGAAGCAGCGGACGGGCGAAGTTCCTACCCTTCGACCTTGGCCCGGAGCGGTGTGTTTAGCATCGGGGCAACGCTCTGGGCGCTGACGTTCCACTTGCCGAAGAAGCTGCGGATCAGAATGCCCAGACGATAGAAGTGTCGCCGCCAGTCGAAGTGGCCGCTGACGAGCATGAAGCATGCTTTAGAAATGATGCCGGCGCGGAGCAATCGCATCTTTGTCTTTTCAGTGATGCCCAGCGAGTTGAGGTCGATGCCCAGGTAGTCCTTGTTGCGGTTCCAGTTGTCGAGGACCTGCTCGGATGACTTCATGCCGTGCCGCTCGACGATTTCCTGGAGCGGGGCTCCCGGCATAGGCGTGGCAATGGACCAAGTCATGTAATGCATCCGGCGAAGGAAGAATTGCTTCCATACCCACCACAGCGAATGGCGGATTTCCTTGGGCGTCTCAAATTGCAGCCTCCCGTCCGTCTCCCAAAGCTGGAAAGCCATCATAAACAACAGGACGCGTATCTTGTGCCTCTTCAGGAACTTCAGGCAACGCTCCGTCTGCTCGACGGTGATCATTTTTTCGATGCCGTGGAGCACGCGGTCGTTGGCGCTCTCCACGCCAAGGTGCACCAACCACATTTTCATCCGCTTGAACAAGTACGCCAGTTCGTCGTCGATTTTGTCGGCGCGCAGGTTCGACTGGAAAAATAGGTCGGTGTGACCCAAGTCGGCGATGGCACGGCAAACTTCCTTGGCCCAAGGCAGCGTGACGTTAATCTCGTCGGAGACGATCTTGATCTCCCGGATGCCGAGTCTATAGAGCCATTCGACTTCGCGGGCGATGTTTTCCGGCGAGCGCATCCGAACAAAGGGCTTCGCCGCGCGCCATACCGGCAGAGAGCAAAACGTACACTTGTACGGGCAACCGCGACTGATGACGATGCACGTCTGCCTGTCCGACTGGGAGTAGTGCTGCCCGACGAACTTGGTGAAGTCGATCCGATCCCAGGCCATAAACGGCAGTTCATCAAGGTTTTCATAGGCCCGAGGCTTGGCCGTACGCAACGGACCGTCCGGCGTGCGAATCAGCAGGCCGGGAATCTTAGTGAAGTCACCACCGCCGTAGATGGCCTCGTTGATGATGTCGGAAAGGGTCATCTCCCCCTCGCCGATGCAGACGATGTCGGCCAGCGACTTATCCATCACTTCTTCGGGGACGGACGTAGGATGAGGCCCGCCCGCGATAATGAGCAACTCAGGGAAGCGGTGTTTCAACTCGTTGATCGCTTCGTGCGCCACCCGCTGCGTGAGAAACGCATAGCTAAGTCCGTAAATTCGCGGTCGATGTTCCTCGATCAAGCGGATGTGGTCCTCAATCGAGTGAAATTGATCGAGAAAGATGATGTCCTCGTCTGCGAGGGGAGTATTCTCACGGACGTACGAAATCAGTTGGAGTATGCCGAGGTTGGGATAAGCCTTATCGTAGTCGTCCGTCTTCGCGGGGGGATCGGCCAGCATCAGCTTGAAGGGCGTGATGCGTTGCCGCCGATCATCGAAACCACCGTCGGCGTCCACACGACTGGGCATGACTTTCAGCGCTACACCCATGATCGCCGCACCATTGCCCCAAGACACATAAACGACCGCCATCCGACCCGAACGGACCATTCGGTCGATTTGGCTCCACTATCGTTATCGGAAACTCCGCGGAGGTGATGGACCTGAGAGGTGCCCACAATCTGAGCCCGGAGCGCAAGCGACAGGCCACACTCGGCTCATGGTGGGAATATCGGACACAGAAGGAATCGTAGCCGCAGTCAAGCCCGTCGTTGCCCCGCAAATACGGTCGTGCGATCGACGAAACAAATCGGGTTTCCGAAGGGATCCTTGATATAGAACGATCTCTCACCCCAGGGGCGGATGGCGATTTTCCCGGCCGGCCATCCGTGGATGTCGCCCTCCCCCATCGCAGCTCCCGCTTCCTTGCACGCCTCATAGGTGGCCTCAAGATCGTCCACCGCGAAATAGAGGTGGTCCTGATTGGGCCGAGCGTCCCAATCGTCGCCGTCGCCCCGCGGATCAAAGCACGCGAGAATGGTCCCTTCGCAATCGAAATAGTGCCGACCACCTGACACACGCTCGCCGGGCATGTTGAGGACGCGACCATAAAACGCCGCGGCCTTGTCCACGCTCGTCACCGGCAGAATCACGCGAAACAATCTCACGGACATCGACTTCTCTTTCACCGAATGAACACCGCCATCGGCTTGCGCCGATCTTTCCCCTCACTCCCCATTTCCGGCCAAGTCCAGTGCGAGGATGTGTTTTCGGTCCCGAAGATACAACGATGTCGAGACTAGCGTGGGGAGCGTCCATGAAACGGACTGGGTTACAGAGGCCTTGGCGAGAATCTGCAGGCCCTTCGGGGAGACCTTCGCAATGGCCAACTGGCCGTTTTCGTCGAGGAAAATGAGTTTCCCATCGGCGTAAAGACACTGCGCTTTGTGCAAGCCGCGTTCACGCCAGGCGAGCTTGCCGGTCCTCCAATCGAACGCCGCGAGAAACGAGACATCATTGCCGCCGACGGATCCATAAACGTAGTCGTCAATGCGGACTGACGTCCAGTGTGAGGCTCGCAGCTTGCTTTCAAACCAGACTTGTTGGGCGACGAGGGCGTCGTCCCGCCGCGCGATCTCCAGCAGCCTCCCCCCGCCGGTCACGAATTGGCTTGCCACCCAAATGTGGTTGGCATCGCACTTGACGACGGGCGTCAGGTGATTTCCGTTGTTGAATTCGATCTCCGAACGCCAAAGGACGCGTCCCGTCGAGGGATCGAGACCAACGACGCCCTCCGGCTCGAAGTATAGGAACTGATCTTGACCGGCAAGAGTTGTGAGAGTGGCCGGTGCATAACTAATGCCGCCTGGCTCGCTTTTCCATATTACGGAGCCGTTCTCCGGATCGAATGCGACCACTGCATAATCGTCTCCCCCAACTTGCACAATAATCATGTTCTTGTATGCCAGGGGGCTGTTGGAATAACCGTATTCTTCCACTCGTTTTCTTCGTCCGAACTCCTCGGGCAGGTCGTGTTCCCAAAGCAGCTTCCCCAAAGCGAGGTCGAGGCAGTGAATATGTCCGTCTATGCTGATGGAAATGATCCGGTCGCGGATAATCAGGGGCGTGGCGTTGGGCCCTAGTCCGAACTCGTGAGTCATGTCCGACCACAGTTTGGGAGAATAGCGATACTCCCAGTTCGTCGCGCCCGTTTGAGCATCCAGCGAGATGACGACCGCCGCGTCGCCGTCGCGGTATACCGTAAACAGCCGGGCCCCCTTGCAAAGGATCGACGAATACCCGTCTCCAAGCTGCCGTTTCCACAGTTGCTTTGGGCCATCCGCCGGCCAAGCGTCGGCGAGGCCCTTCGTGTCGACCCTGAAATCGCCGTGGGAACCACCCCATTGCAGCCAATCTTCGGCGAAGCAGTGCCGCGACGGCACCGCGAACAGAACAATGATCATGAGACGCACGAATGTACGATAGGAGGGCCGTAACCCTCCACGTGGATGTTGCATTCGGGTGATTTCGGCTTTTCCCATGATCGAAGTAAAGTCTCGCGGCATGATCGCACTCCTCGTCCGCTCCTTGTCGTCCATGTTCGCGGGGCCTCAAGCCTACTACATTCGTCGGAGGACGTCAACGGAGCGGGCACAGCCCGCCTTGGCCGTACAACATTCGACAACCGGGCCGTTCAGTTTTGAAAAAGGCGGATTCTTTGGCGCCGCAGCAAACAGCGACGGTGCAGCGTCCGAGAAGTATGCCGGCGCGACTACGACGAGCCGCACGGGAAGCCGATAGACGAGGCAGAACCTGCACGGAGTGAAGCCCATGTCGGACAAACAGCGGTTTTGGGATGTCCTCTTCAACCGACCGGACGATGCCCGTCTGCGGCGGCTCGAAGCCAAGGTCGATGTAATTCTCGGTCAACTGGGTGTCGCATACGAAGAGACGGCGGCGACGATCCTATCGGACGAAGTGAAAACACTCGCCGAACTGCCCCGAAAGAAATTCGCGGCCGTCAAACTGCATCGCCGGCAGACCGGGGCCGGCCTGCGGGAGGCCGAAGCGGCCGTCGCAAACTATCTTCGCTCCCGGCGAAAGACAAAACGAACGGCGCGCGTATAGACGCGACGTTCGGGATATGCGGCTTGCTGGCAAGTCAGCCGCTTGCGGCACCCACCCACAAGATACCGTCATGTTTGCCGGCAGCTTGGATCGGGAAGCGGCATGCCTTGTTCCAGGTCCACGCCCAGCCCTTCGGCCACGCGGTTGATGTAATTGAAGAATGAGACTACTTGCGTCGCGTCGTTGATCGCACGGTCGGTCAGCCCGAGCATTCGCAAACGGTCAATGTCGGCCTGGGTAACGGACCACGGCGTGCGCGTCAGCTTAATCGCGTGGTCGCACAACGCCCGGTCGACCTCGTTGAGCGGGGCGGTCGTGTAATCTTTCTTAACCGCCTCGACGTACGCCTGATCCTTAACCTCCGCCCGGAGGTCATACGAATGGGCCTCCGTTCAGTAGTGACAATTATTGGCACGTGAAACGACCACCGCCAGCATCTCGCGTTGCGCCCGGGTCAACGGCGACTCGCCCCGCACTGTGGCGACGTACAAGTCGAGCATGGCCTGAAGCGCGGCGGCGTTCTGGCTCTGAATCTTGAGGATTTGGTAAACTCGTCCAGCCCGCTTCCGCGCCGCGTCGTAAATGCCCGCGAGCATGCCCTCGGACTGGTTCTCGTCAACGATATCAATGAAGGCCACGCCGATTCGTCCCCTCGCACGAGTGTAGTGCCCGGCTCAGTCGCGTACCGTAACGGTCGAATGGCTCTCGACCAGGTAAGAGTACAACGCCTCCACGTCTTCGTTGTGCATGCGGATGCAGCCCATGGAGACGCTCTTGCCGATGCTGTCCGGGTCGATCGTGCCGTGAATCCCGTAGCGTTCCTGATCGACGGCCGTCCCGGAAATGCCCACCAATCCGATCCATCGCTCACCCAACGGATTCTGCGGATCGTCGCCGGCAATGATCTCGCCCCCCCGCGGCGGATAGTACGTCGGATTCGTCAACTTCGTCGCCACCCGCCACTCACCCGTTGGGGTGCTGTCATCCGCCCCCAGGCCGACCTTGAAATCCCGTAAAAAAGTATCGCCAAGGTAGATGTCTAGAGTGTAGGAATGCTTGGACACCACCGCGCGGAACGGCCCGTGGACGATCTTAATCGTCTGCCCCTCTCGGATGCGATGTTTGTCCACGATCCCATTCACCGACGCGAGTAGATCGGGCGAAACCTTGTTGACCGCTGCGATTCTCGCCAGAACATCGCCGGTCTGAATTACATACCGATCGACCAGTGGATCACCGTTGACGATGCGCGCCGAAAGGACGGTCTCGATTCCCACGCGAGTGAGTTCCGTTCGCACGAATTCTTCATCGCCCTCCCCGACGCCCGACAGCATGGCCTCGTTGAGGCTCGTCCTCGCCGTAAGCTCGTCCTTCCGTTGCAGGGCTTCCCGACCGGCCGCTAGTAGCACTTCGGTACGCGAAGGCCCTCGTGCCCCCTCTTCAACATCGGGTGAGTCGGGAGTATCGGGGTTGACCCTTGGCAGGGGAGGAGCCTGGCCCGTCGTAGATTCGACCTCCGGCGGCTCGATCGTCGCCGCCCGCGGGGCTAACATCAAAGTCGCGTCCAGTTCCCGCGGTGAATCTTCAACTCGATAAACCCACCATGCGGAACCCGTGAGTCCCGTCAGCAACAAGAAGACCGATAGGGTTCGATGCCTCTTTCCCCTTCGACGACGACCTGACACCATGCCGCCTCCCTGTGAATGATTCGATCTTATTCGGACAAACGGGCGTGACCCACGCGTGTGAGCTTATGCCTCATACCACCGTATAGCCTACGAGATATGGCCCGTATTGCAATGCTGATTGCCAACCAGCTTTGGCCTCGGGTTACGACCTCCTGACTCCTTGACCGAGGACCGTAGACGTTGTCCAATATCATTGGGAGTGTTGACGCCCGCATAAAAGGGGTTTTGCCGACGATGACCCAACAATGGGAAGTAGAGGCGACGGGCGGGCATTGTGTCGTTACCGGACGCCGCCTCGAGGAAGGCGAAGTGTTTTATTCCGCCTTGTTCGAGGAAGGCGAAGGATTCCGCCGTTGCGATTACAGCCTTGACTCCTGGAACGGTCCTCCTGACGGATCGTATTGTCACTTCAAATCTCGCGTTCCCATCAAACAGAAACGTAAAAAACTCCTCGTAGACAACGAAATCTTGGTTAGTTTTTTCCTTCGTTTGGGTGACGAAATCGAGCCGGCACGACTGCAATTCCGTTTCGTACTTGCCCTGATCCTGATGCGCAAGCGGCTGCTTCGGTACGAAGGGTCTACGGTGGAAGGTGGCCGGGAAGTTTGGCGAATGGTACTGGCGACCGCCCATACGGAGCACCAAGTCACGAACCCGCATTTGACTGACGAACAAATCGCAGGTGTCAGTTCGCAGCTCAGTTCGATTCTGCATGGCGACATGGGTGAATGGGCGACGGTTGGAATGGTGAATCCGGAATGATGAATGCGAGATGTCATGCTGAGCGAAGCGAAGCAGCTCAATCGCTAGAACAGACCCTTCGCTTCGCTCAGGCCTGCCCTGAGCCGCGAAGGGGTGACAATCATTCCGCATTCCGCATTCACAATCCCGCATTTGGAGGAATCTGGATCGCCCTGGGTTTCGCGGTCGCCTTGTGCGGCTGTCAACAGGCGGGTCCGGGCCGGTCCCTCGATCTGATTCCCACGCCTGAAGCCGCGCAGATCGTCAACGGGAACGCCGCAAAGATTACCGGTACGTTGCGGGCCTCCGGCTCGGTGGACGGGTATTTCACCACGGCCGAGGGTCGGCGGCGCAATTACCACGTCGACGGAACGCTTTTTTATCTCGCCCCCTGCTACCTTCGGTTCGACCTCAAGAGTTTCGGCGACAGGCAAATACTGCTCGGTTCCAATGCGGAGTTCTTTTGGTTCTACAGCAAACAGGACGATGCTTACTACTGCGGCCATCAAGGCTCGGGTGAGGATGTTCCCGAGGATATTCCGGTTCGGCCCGACCAATTGATCGACGCCCTGGCCCTTGCCCCAATCAACAGCGAGGATGCCGGCCCTCACAACCCCGACGACCAGGGCCGATTCCAATTGCGGAAGGAATACTGGGGCGAAGGCGACTCGCCCCTGCTCATTTATCGCGTGCAATTCCGTGACGACAAGGGCGAAGTGATCATGCAATCGTCTTTGGACAAATACAGATCGCTGTTTTCCGACGGCCCCCTACTTCCATGCTCGATGATCGCCCATTGGCCTACCGCCCGCGCCCACATGCGCTTCCGCGTCGACAAATGGACGCTGGTTGACCAAGTTCGCGCCGGCGGACCGCAATTTGCAACCCCCGCGGAATGCTTCTCGCCCGACCGTCCGAAGCCCGATGGCAACCGATAGGGCGGGTGGCCCAGGCCCTTTGGACCTGGGGGAGTCGATGACGTACGTTGAGCGTCACGCCCACGATCATCGCCTCCCCCACCTCCACAGGAAGATTGCGCGCGAAGCGTCACTTGAATGGCGCTAACTACATGTGGCTGCTATCGTTAGACCTGTCATGGTGCTTGCAAGAACATGGAGGTTCGACGATGAGCAGCGAAGAATGGAAGGTAGTG
>Ga0326597_10000491_pt1 | contig 70182 bp, 57 predicted proteins | sample RVTome_12_FD_203789 | JGI IMG/M metagenome (GOLD analysis project Ga0326597, IMG submission 203789) | Soil microbial communities from uranium-contaminated site in the Upper Colorado River Basin, Wyoming, United States - RVT100D185 | ecosystem: Environmental > Terrestrial > Soil > Contaminated >...
TTCCAGGAAGACGCGGCGCTGATCCAAGCGAGCTTCATCGAACGGCTGACGGATTTCAATGTCATCTTTCATGCCGTCAATGACATCATCGAAAAACTGCGCGACGACGATCATGAGCTGCACGCTGCCGGACAGCCGATGCTCACCGGCTGGGTCTATTCTTATCAAAGGGAGATGTATCTGATCTTCGGGTTCGGACTGATTGCCATGGGGTTGTTTCTCGTTTTCCACTTCCGAAATATTTCGGGCGTAGTAACGCCGCTCGTGGTCGGCGTGACGAGCGCGATTTGGGGGTTTGGATTCGCCGGCGCGCTCGGTTACAACCTCGATCCGTTGATCATCGTGGTGCCGGTTTTGTTAATTGCGCGGGCGCTCAGCCACTCGGTGCAGATGTGCGAGAGATATTTTGAGATTTACCATCGGGAAGGGAGCAAAAAAAAGGCCGCCGTCGAATCGTTGATCTCTCTTTTTCCTCCCGGAGTCGTGGGGATCATCTGCGATGCCGCGGGTGTGTTTGTCATCGCCATCGCGCCGATCCGCCTCATTGAGAAGCTCGCCTATATGTGCGGTCTCTGGTCGCTTACCCTGATCATCACCGCCATAGCGTTGACTTCTATTCTGCTGACCTATTTACCGGCGCCGGGCAACGTTCAAAAAGTGATTCTTAATTCAGAGCGCAAGAGCGGGCCGCTTTACCGGATATTCCGCTTTATCACTTTTTTTTCATCGACCAAGCGCCTGGCCGCCGGTACCTGCTGCTTCTTTCTGGCGGTTACCGTCTTGTCCGGCTGGTGGGCTTTGCGCCGGGGAGTAGGGGATGTGCAAGCTGGCACGCCGCTCCTATGGCCGACTTCCCCGTATAACATGGCGGTCAAACGGATCAATGAGCGCTTCGCCGGCTTTGACGTGCTTCAGCTCGTTGCCGAAAGCGATCGATCCGACGGTATTAGAAATAGTGAAACTTTGGAATTGATGCAGCGTTTCCAACGCTACATGGAGCGGGACACCGAAGTAGGTGGAACTTTTTCGTTCGCCGACCTGGTGCCGCAAGTGAACCGCCTCTTTCACGGTGGCTTGCCTAAGTGGAGCGTTGTTCCCGAGACCGATGTCGATGCGGCGATGCTTTTTCAGTTGGCGATGACCGGCGCCGGCCCGGGGGACTTCGACCGCTTGCTTTCCAGAGACTTCGGCGCCGCCAACATCAACGTTTGGTACAAAGATCACCGAGGCGAGACGGTCGAGCGCGCCCTCAAGCGCGCCCGCGGATTCCTGGAACATGAGCAAAGCTCCGGCAGCAACACCGCCCAATTGCGGCTCGCCTCGGGTACCATCGGCCTGCTTGGAGCGCTCAATGAGACCATCGGCCGTCTGGAGATCGTGACCGTGGCGCTGATCTCGCTGGTGATTTTTGCCGTCACCACGTTGGTCTATCGTTCCGTTACCGCCGGCTTGCTGCTTACGGTTATCTCGAACATAGCCAACTTAATGACCGCCGCGGTGATGTATCGGCTAGGGATCGGCCTGGACGTGAATACCCTACCTATCGGGGCCGTGGGGATGGGCGTCGGCATCGATTATAACATCTATCTGATGAGCCGGATGTGCGAGGAGTATCGAGTCAATCCGGATTATGCGACGCTGATTCCCGCGGCGATTTTTACCACCGGCAAGGCGATCTTTTTCACCGCGACAACTATGGTGGGGGGCATTGTTATCTGGTATTTCATGTCGAGTCTGCGCTTCCAGGCCGACATGGGGTTGCTGCTTTCCACCGTGATGATGGCGCATGTCCTGCTGGCGCTTTTTTTCCAGGCGGCTTTCATGATGCTTTTGCAACCCAAATTCATTCAGCGGGGACTATTTTTTTCTCATTGATGGCGCAATGACAATCCCTTGAGATGGCGCGAGGAAAACATTACACAGCAAAAGAGAAGAGGCGGAAGATGGGACGGAGAAAATTCTTACTGTGCGGCTCGATGGTCTTGTTGATAACGGCGATTCAGTCGGTCGCGTGGGCGCAGCCGTACAGGGTCGGGCCGTTCGAGATAACCGGCTTTTACCAGTTCACCATTAATACCGCTACCGAGCACGCGAACCCAAACAATGTCGCCTGCCTCGCGGGTCCTTGCTATCCGGGATTGCAGCGCAAATCAGGCAAGCCTGATTTTCTGCTGATGCGGCAACTGCTCGATTTAAATATCTTCGGCAAATTCAGCGAGAACTGGAGCGTTATTCTCGAGCCCCGTTTGTTCCACGACCTGACAAAGTCCGCGGATCGCCACTTCCGCCAGTATGAGTCTTTGGCCGATCGGTTTCCCGGCAATGGCTGGATGCTGCGAGGCGGCGGCGATGATTTCAAGGCGGAGATGTGGCAGGCCTATACCGACTACCGCAGCGGAAATCTTTGGGTGCGCCTCGGCAAACAGCAGATCGCCTGGGGAGAAGCGCTTGGGTTGCGGGTCCTCGATACGGTGAACCCCATGGAGCTGAGCCAGAATTTAGCATTCGACCGCATCGCCGAGGAGTTCGATAGGGTTCGCATACCCCAGTGGTTTTTGCGCGCCGACTATACCATCCCCAACGCGGCCATTCCCGATCTCACCGCGGAGCTGATTCTAAATCCCGGCGTCGTTGTGCCGACGCTAATACCGTCCCAGGGATCGCCTTTCAACGTCGTGCCGGCATTCCTTAGAGTAAAGAACCAAGTGAATCAGGGTGAGCCGACGGTAGGCGGTCGGATCACCGGCTCCATCGAACCGGTGCAGTTTTCTCTCAACTTTCTTACCAAGCCCAACGATGACGGGGTTGGGGTATTTAAATTAATTCCACCTTTCGGCGTCACTCCGCAGTGTGTTCCTGCTCCAATCGGCCCCGGCCCTGGGCCGCTCGATCCTTCTTGCAGAGTCGTGCTGACCGGTCACCACCCGCGGATTTATATCGTCGGTGGTTCGGTAAATTATAACTGGACCTGGGCCGGAGCGGTCTTGCGAGCGGAAACGACGGTAACGCCGAACGCGCCGTTCTCCAGCACCGCTAACGGCTTGCCGACCAAGATCGTCGACCGGACCGTGTGGAAATCCGTTTTGGCGGTGGACCGTCCGACCTATGTCATCCCCGGCCTGGACTCGATGATTATCGGCGTTCAGTTTTTTGAGATCTTCACGGGAGGCAGGTTGGCGGGATTGACGGACTCCAGCGGGTCCAAAGTCGACAACGCCGTTCATATATTCACGACCTTCCTGCAGCAACCGCTTTTCGATAAGCGCGTGGCGCTCGAATTCTTCGGATTTTTCGACACGGACGACGGTCACTGGATACAGCCGGGGGTTCACTGGGAGATCGGCAACCATGTGCGGCTGAATCTCTTCTACAATAAGTTCGGCGGGGCGGAGAAAAGGGGTTCCCGCTTTGGCAGCAATCTGAATTTCGTCAACGGGCCGGTTTTTCGATTTACCTACGGATTCTAAAAGTTCGGGTCTTTCGGCTTTACTGTGAAGAGCTTTTCACCACAGAGATGCAGAGTTCGCATGGTTCGACAAGCTCACCATGAGCGGAAGAAGGCCGCTCACCCTGAGACCTGTCGAAGGGCTCCGCGTACTCAGCGTCTCCGCGGTTAGCCACAGGGAAATCTGAAGGCCCCAAGAGATCAAGCCACTTTCACGGAGAGAAACGACCATGTGGAAACCAGAATGGACGAGACGAGACTTTCTTAAAGCCGCCGGCAGTTGGGCCGGGGCCGGGTTGCTTCAGCCCGTATTGCCGCTGATTGGCGCCGGCAAAAGCATCGCCGCGGCCTATCCCGAGGAAGTGCTTTCCATCGAGAAATATACCAAGGGGCGAGTGAAGCCTGGAATGATTATCTCAAAGGACAATGTCGAATTGGTCAAGGACATTGCGCCCGACGGTCTCTTCGTCGAACTCCAACGCGGCCTTCAAATCAAAATCGGCGAGACCGCCTTGAGACCGGAGGCCGTGGAGCCTGGGTTCTGGGTGGAGGCTACGTTGCGCAATAAGGGCCAGGCGGTGCTCGACAAGCAGGGACAGCTCTGGACCAAGGATGGAAAACCCTGGATCGGCGGGGCGCCTTTTCCGGAGCCGAAGAGCGGTCTCGAAGCGATCTGGAACTATAAATTCAACCCGCGCCGCTACGATGACCTGATCGGCATTTCCAAGGTAGCCAGCGTGGATACCGATGGAAATGTGCTGCGGCGCGATGGGGCGATGTTCATCCAGATTCAAACCGTGGGACGGCTGGTGGTCGATCCCAAGCCGGTGCTGCCGAAATACAAAGACGAGATCCATCGCACGCTGTTGTCAATTACTTACCCATTCGATGTTTATGGTTTGGCGGTGGCCAGCACGATCTACTACGATGCCGCCAAGCTCCCCGATACCGATCTCTACATCCCGACGCTGAGGCGCACCCGGCGCGTGCCTTCGACCCAGAGATTCGAGTCGGCATCGCCCTACTCGATCTACTATACCACTGACCTCGACCTGCAAAACGATCCGGTGCTTACATGGTCTTGGACCCTTGCCGGGCGCAAACCCATGCTCGGACCGTCGCCGAGTAACCGCGGCGCACGAATCAAGGGAGCGACCAAAGACGATTTTGTCTTTCCTGATACAGAGGAAAAATACCCCCGCTCTACTTGGGAGCTACGCCCCGAAGTACTCTTGGTCGATGGCGTGCCGCATCTACCGGGAGCCAACTACACCAAGAAGCGAATGTATATCGACGGTATTTACCAGCGCGCCCAAGTGGCGGATATTTGGGATGCGGCGGGGAAACTTTGGAAATTTATCGTTTTTTTCACCGGCGACACCGGAGTTCCCGACAACGCCGGCGGGACGGCCAGGGACATTACGGGGCTGATCTTTGCCGATTTGCAACGCGACTATCATAACAACGTGAGCGTCTACAACAAAGCCGGGGACATCGACTTCAAGGTGAATGCCAACCTCAGGATCGAGGATTGGATCACGCAAAGCGCCATGCTTCGCCGCGCGCGACGGTAGTAAGTGAGAGTTTAAGCCAGGCAAAGCGGAAGAGGGCCGAGCGGTAGCAGTCGGCGAAAAAAATCGCGCTTTTTTTCTGCCTTTGTAAGGGCGCTCGTGCTATAGGGAGAACATGGAGCGAGCGAGGATAAACTTTGTTCTCTTTGCAGTTTCCTTTCTTCGGATGGAGCCCAACGGATAAGGAGGAATAAGATCATGATTACCGCGCAAGACTTGAAAGGCGTGATGGCGATGATGCCGGCGTTTGCCACGCCGGACGGCGGTTCGCCGGGGGCGAAGGATACGGTGAACACCACGGAACTCGAACGGGCCGTGGACCGGATCATTCGCGACGGCGTCGATGTCGTCACCACGACGGGAAGCTTCGGCGAGTGCCACACGCTTTTGCCGAGCGAAAAGAAAAAGCTCGTCGAGGCGACTCTCGGCGCGGCGAAGAAGCGCGTGCCGATCTTCATCGGCTGCACGACGCTCAACACTCGGCAGACGATGGAGGAGGTGGAGTTCGCGCAACAGGCGGGCGCCGACGGCGTGCTTTGCGGCGTGCCTTTCTATTTCCCGTCGACGGCGGATAACGCCGTGCAATTCTATCTCGATCTCGCCGACGCGTTTCCCAAGATGGGCATCGCGATTTATCACAATCCGCAACTGCACCGGATCACGATTCCCGTCGCCGCCTTCAACAAGCTCGTCACGCGGCCCAACATCGTGGCGATGAAAGACAGCCACCGCCAGCCCATCGCCTTCATGGAGCTGATGAGGATTACCAAAGGCAAGCTCTCCGTCTTTTGCAATCAGAGCCAGTGTTATCCCTACATGCAGTTCGGCGCGGTGGGTTGTTGGTCGATCTCCGCTTGGCAAGGACCCTGGCCGCTGTTGCGTTTGCGCGATGCTTGCTACGTGGGGGATTGGGACTTGGCCAAAGAGATTTGCCTGGATTTGAGCGCGGCGTACAAAGCGCCCGGCAGGCCGGGGGATCTCTTCTGGCGTGAAAATGCGCATAAACTCGCGATGAATGAATCCAGCTACTGCACGCCGGGGCCGCTGCGCCCGCCGTTCCGCGTCGTGCCGCAGGAGATCTACGACCACGCCAAATACATGGCGGCGAAATGGAAGGAGCTTTGCGAGAAGTATCCATATAAGAACGCCGCGGCGGCGTAACAAATAGTTGAAGACGTTCAACGTTCAAAGTTCCAAGTTCAAGGTGTTGTCGGGACGGGCGGTTAAACATTGAACATTGAACCTTGAACATTGAACGGCCTCCGCAGGGATAATTGATGATGGGTCAATGGCGATTCCTTCTCATTGTTGGATTCTTGTTGTTTCCCAGCATGACCGACCGCGCCGAGGCGGAGGCCTTCCGGGTCGGCTATCCATCGTTAGCCACCGGCTTCGCCGCTTCATGGGTGACGGCGGACAAGGGCATCTGGAAACGGCACGGGCTTGACGTAGAGCTGATCTTTCTGCGCGGCGGGTCGCGAACGGTTGCCGCTCTGATCGGCGGCAGCGTCGATTTTATTCTCGGCTCGGACCTGGGTATCACGACGGGGATTCTCCAGGGGGCCAGCCTTACTCGCGTCGGCGTGACGACCAACACGCTGGGATATTCCATCGTTGTCCAGCCCAACATCAAAACCCTTCGCGACCTGAAGGGGAAAATCATCGGCATCACACCGGGGCGCGACGCCGCCTACGCGCGGGTAGTGAAGCTCCTGCGCGACAACGGCATGGACGCGGGCAAAGACGTAACGTTTCTTTCGGTGGGCGACGGCGGTCCCGCGGCCCGCGTGGCGGCGCTTTCAGCTGGGGTGATTCACGCGTCGATGTTCACGCCTCCTTCGGACCTGATCTCCGAGAAAGCGGGCATGAGAATTCTGTCGAGGATCGACGTGGCCAACGTCGCCGGCGGCTTGAACACGACGACGGCGTTTATCCAGAAGAGCAGGCCGCAGGCACTTCGTTTTCTGCGCGGCTACATGGAAGGCATTCGATATTTGAAATCCAACAAAGAAGAGAGCCTGAAGATTTTTTCCAAGTACGTGCGCAATCCCGACCTTGGCATCATGGCCTACCTGTACGATGAGATTTCAACCCGGGCGGAAAAGGACCTGCGGCCTCACTCCGACGCGGTGCGGGCCCTGTTAGATTTGGCGGCCCTCGATTTCCCGCAGGCAAAGAAGTTGAGCGAAAAGGACAACTGGGACTTAAGCTTGATCGACGAGATCGTGAAGTCCGGCTTCGTTGAGCAGCTTTACAAGAAGTAAGCGGCGCCGCCGGGTCTGAACTCCAAATGATCGCCGACCGCGATTAGGCATGGGTTAGCGCGTACCGCTAAGGAGGGTATTATGAAACTGAGGGCGATGTACGTCTTCGTCGGGGTCGTCTGTGCCGCCCTTGTTTGTTCGCTTCCCGTCCCGCTCCCGGCCGCGACGAAGATTCGCATTGGCTATAGCGCCATCACGACGACGCAGGCGCCGCTGTGGGCGGCGGAAGATCGAGGAATTTTCAAGAAATACGGTCTTGAAACCGAGCTGATTTATCTTGCCGGCGGATCGAAGATCGCGCTGGCGCTGGAATCGGAGTCGATTCAACTCGGCCGGTTCAACGTGGCGTCGGCGGTCGATGCGCGCCTCGCCGGCGCAAGCTCGGTGGTGATCGGGTCCTTTTACGACTACTACTATTTTCAAATCTTCGGCAAGCCGGCGCTGCAACGTCCCTCGGACTTGAAAGGCAAGGTGATCGCCGCCAGCAGCGCCGGTTCGGCTTCCGAGTACGGTATCCGCGATGCGCTCAGCCACTTCGGTGTGAAAGATAACGAGTACAAGATCCTCTACGTCGGCGGCACGGACGCGCGCGTGCATGCGCTTCAGCAGGGGATTGCCGAGGCGGCGATTATCTCGCCGCCCTACGGCCTGATCGCGCAGAAACTGGGCTTCAGAGAAATCATCAATCTCATGGAAATGAAAATGCTCTTCGGCTACGGCGGGCTCGCCGGCAAGGAAAGCTGGCTCAGGCAGAACCGCGAGACAGTCATCAACTTTTTCAAAAGCTATCTGGAAGGGCTGGCGGCGCTGCGGCGCGATACCGAATACGCGCTCAAGGTCATCGGCAAGTACGCTCGGATCGGCGACCGCGAGATTTTGCTCGAAAGCTACCGCACCGGTATTCCGCACATTCCCACGCGGCCGTACGTGAAACGAGAAATCGTCGACAAAGCTTTAAAGGTCTCCAAAAACAGCAACGCGCGAAACGCCGAGCCGGAACGGTTTTACGATAACAGCTTTGTAAAAACTTTGGACGACGCGGGCTTTCTGAATTCACTGTTCGGCAACCCGTAGAGCTTGTCGCCGGCCAAGCCGCATAAGTTTCTAAGCGCAGTAAAAGGAGATCGAACTATGGCTAAGAAATCACTCTACGAACGTCTCGGTGGATATGACGCCATCGCTGCGGTTACAAGCGATCTGTTGCCGCGCTTGCAGGCGGATTCGTGCCTGGCTCGTTTCTGGCAAAATCGCGGCGAGGACGGCGTGCGGCGGGAGAAGCAGCTACTGATCGATTTTCTCTGCGCCAGTGCGGGCGGGCCGCTGTATTACACCGGGCGGGATATGAAGACCTCGCATAAGGGGATGAAAATCAGCGAGGGCGATTGGTCGGTATTCTTGGGGCATCTCAATGCCACGCTGGCGGCGTTCAAAGTCTCGCAGGCCGAACGCGACGAGGTTGTTGCATTCATCGAGAGCACGAAGCGAGAAATTGTCGAAGCGTAAGCGCGAAGCGAGCGGCAAGCGATCACGGTCGGTACGTGGGACTTTTTCTTACGATAGGGAAACAAGGCCCCGTTTTTCTTAGGGCTGGAGATTCTTTTCCAAGAATCATGTAATAGGAGAGGCATTTACGATCTTGGCATTTATTCTGCTTGTCGTTTCAACAATCTCAAGACAACTTCAATCTCGCTTACTTCGCTTGCTTCAGGGAGGAAAAGACCATGATACTTTCCGTGCCGACGACATGGGAGAACGATTATCTTTTTCGTCTCAGAGAATATCCCAGCGCAAAATGGCTCTACGGAAGTGTTCCCACGGAGGTCGTCGGAAGCGGGCGTCAGGCATCCCTCCTGCCTACGGTGGATCGGGAGCGAGCGACGGACCATATAAAGCAGGCGCAGCGCCTCGGTTTCAAATTCAACTACCTGGTCAATACTGCCTGTCTGGGCAACCGGGAGTACGGCGGCGAGTTTCAGCGCGCGATCATCAGATATCTTGAGTGGGTGGCGGAACAAGCCCCGGATATGGTGACGGTAACCATCCCCTTCATCGCCCAGATCATCAAGAAACAGTTTCCCACGCTCAAGGTTTGCGCCGGCAAGTACGCCAACGTGGATTCCTTGGAGAAAGCAAAGTTCTGGGAAGATCTCGGCGCCGACGAGGTGGTCATTCCCGACGACGGGCCGAGCCGCGACCTTAAGATGCTCCGCCTGATGCGAGAAAACCTCCGCTGTGAGATACAAGTCTTCGCCAATCTCGCTTGCCTGAGAGGCTGTCCCTTTGCTAATTATCATGCCAACCTGGCCTCCCACGGTTCGCAGCCGCACGAGGAGGCCGGCGGCGCCTATGTCGATTCCTGCCTGGTCAATTGCAAAAACATCCGGGTGAATAATCCCGTGGAGATTATCAAGTCCGGGTGGATCAGGCCGGAAGATCTCCACCACTACGAAGAGATCGGCATTAACAAGTTCAAGCTCGTCGATCGCTCCCTGACCGCGAGAGGCCTGCTAAAACGAGTCAAAGCTTACAACGAAAGAAAATATCAAGGGAACCTGGCGGACATCATCTGCCTGCACACAAGAAGGACCGAGCACCGGTTCGTGCCCGGAGCCAAATCTATGGATCCCAGCGCGAGAGAAAACCTGCGCCAGATGGGGGATGCGATCTTTGCCGCCGAGAAGACCTTTATAGACAACCAAAAGCTCGATGGATTTTTTAACGGCCTCAAAAAGATCGACTGCCGCTATGTCTCCTGCGAGAAGTGCGGCTATTGCGAGAGATTCGCCAAGAAGGCGATCACCATTTCCCCCGAGGATAGGGAAGAGGCCATTCGCCGTTCGGATCTGTTTCTGGGGAGAATGACTTCCAGCGAGCTCTTTCAGTGAGGTTCCAGGCCTCCATGCGGGCAACCCGGCAACGCTGTTTCCGTTGGAACGTTTCTACTAGTTCTATCCGCGATCTGATGAACGAGCCGCGGAAGATACAAGGCGTGAAATCTGAAATTCCAATGAACGCGGATTCCGCAGTTGAAATTGATGCACGGCGCGAGGCGCGAGCCTTCCGTAGCGAAGGCAATGGAGTTCTACCTCTAAGAGCGTTCAGAACCACCAGTGCCGTGAGTGGAATCCGCACGCTGCTTGCAACAGATTGCCAAGCACCAAAAAGGACTTTGATCCTGTGGTTCTGGGTGCCTTCGCTACTCCAGTCTCACACCTCGCTCCTTAGAGATTGTAACTTCAACTGCGGAATCCGGGATGAATCGGAGCGCAGACTTCGCTCGCTTAGCAGCGCATGCCGCGAGGGCTGAAGACCAGTAAAAATAATCGGCACCTCTCCTCGCCACTGCTCAAGGATTCCATGGGGCGGGGCGGCAGCAAACTCAAAATTTTGGCAGTGCAGTTCTCGCCTGATCGGAGTATTTCGCCATCGGGGTAAGATTTTCCAGCGTCATCACAATGTTTCCGGTCGGCTCCCGTGTAAGTGTAAGAGCCGTTGTATCATCGCTCCAAACCGCCGTTTGGCTATCTTCCGTGGGCGGTCCGTAGTTGTTGGTAGTTTGTTTGATTAGTTGATCCCACCCTCCGAGTCCAAAGTCGCGATACTGGATCACGATGAAGGCTAATCTACCGTCGATGAACATGAGTCCCATGTCGATCCCGCCTTCCGGTAGATCTCCGTAGTATTGATAATAGTTCGCTTCAGCACCGCTTTTGCCCAGAAAAATTCCGCTCTGGAATGCTTTAAAGGAGGATTCATCGTCACCGAGAGAAAAACCGCCTTGGCTTCGGGCTATTATGGGTTGAATAGCGTTAGGCTTGCCTTGTCGCGGTTCAGTATTTTTCGCCCCGTTCGATTCGGTCGCCTCATAGTGGACGGTGCCATTCTCATCCACCCATTGCTTGATCTGCGTAAATGCCGGAGTGGAAAGAAAGACCGTCGAGATCGCGAGAACCATGGTTATGACTCGCATGAATCCGCTGCCTTTCTGGGTGGTGCCGCCAGCCGCCAGGAAAAATCACAACTTTTGCCCGGCCGCCTTGCCTTTTCCGCCCTCCCCGCTATAGCCGCAATTGCCAGCGCGTTTAGAGGCTAGTGCAGAAAGCGTGCCGATCACATGCTAATGGCAAGGCGATTTTTTATGGAGACTCGTCGGAGTGAGTTATAGCCGAAGTAAAACTTAGTCGAGTGGTCGTTTTGCCGACAAATCAAATCGAAAATCGCATTTAGCCCCTCCGGGCTGCCTGTTATGGTGGCCTAAGCGGGGCGGGACGCAAAACCAAACTTGACCTCGACCGGCATGCCAGGCCAAAACCAATCGTAAATTGACTTGAAGGCGTCGGGCACATGAAAAGCCAGCGTCGGTGCGAGCGCTTTCATCATCGGCCATGTATTTATTATGCGACAAAATTGAATTGTCTGTCCTATTTTCCCTTCATTCCAAAAAAGATGTCATTCCCGGACTCGCCGCGGATCGCCGCTGCGGTTATGGATTTCTCAAAAAAATCAAGCTCGCTTCAGACGACTCGTCCTACGTTCGCATGGCACGCTATTTGATTCATATAAAATCACCAATTAACGAGGAGACGAGTCCAATGAATCGGCTAAACCGTTCGCAAGTTACCTCTTCTTTTGCTCTTCTGACGGTCACTTTGGGCCTATTCGTCTTGGTTGGCTGTGCCCCTCTGGAAACACGACCGACGTTGAGCGAGGTTCGAACCGGCGGAGTTCAGGGGGCAATCGCCAGCGATCCAAGTTTACATCCCGCTGAAATTCGAGCCGAAGTGATCCGGATCGATCCGGGCAGACGCGAGCTTCAGGTACAAACCGACGGTGGCCGGCAGCGCATTGTGTTTTACGAACCGAAATACACGGCGGTCACTTACCACGGACGGGAATATTCCGTCGAGCAGCTTGAATCGGGCGATATCATCGCGTTCCAGCCCACGCGCTGGAGCCGCGATGATATCGCAACCATCCGCATTCTAGATCCTGTTCAGGCTCGAACCGGGTCGCCGGTCGCGCGCGCTATGCCACCGGCGCCAAGGTCGGACATCGTTGAGGGAACAGTGGAGAGAGTTCAGTATGACTTAGGAGTCTTTGACGTCCAGCCGCGATCGGGCCGTTCCGTTACGGTATCGATTCCTTACAACGCCAGACCGGGCGACGTCGAAAGTTTCCGCCGCTTGCGCCGAGGGGATTATGTAAGGGTTGAAGGCGAGTTCGTCAATCCTGAGAGTCTACAGCTTTTAGCGTTCTTATCACCGCGGGGCCGATAAAAAGACTGCCGGGCTGGGGCGAAAACCATGTTGCCACAGCCCGGTGAAGGGCAACACCGGAACCGACGGATAGAGTAGAGGCCCATCAACGGAACCCTTTATCTGGTTTGCGGCTATCCCTAAATTTTCTCGATCCTGTCGGTCTTGATGCTGGAAAGTTTTTTTCCCGCCGATGGTTTGTTTAGCCGTATGAAATGTTAGCGGAAAACTTTCATTGTTTCCCACCCTGTCAAGTCATCTTTGCGCATCTGGCCCGCCGACAAAAGCTTTTCCAGGGCCACAGCCCAATCGATGATGGCTTGCTCGACGGTATACCGGATAAAGCTCTCGAGCGTGTGGCGCATTTTTTCCATCGAGTAGGGCGCCGGATCGGCGCCCATCAGCTCCGCCGGCTTTTGCAGCGCTACCCGGTAGCCGGGCAGCGCCGAGCGGGGAGTCTCTGCGCGGTCGCAGCGGGTGCCGCCCCGCTTGCCTTCCAGGTCCGTCAGTCGCTCAATTTTTAAGTTGAAAAATTATCCCGTTCTTGAGACAGTTAGGCGGACCTTCCAATTCGTTCCAAGATCTATTCGGCGCCTGAAAGGAAAAATCAATGGCTGCGAAGAGCGCGAAGTCGATTCCTGTTGCCACCGGGGCCGAAGCTTTTCTGGCGCAAGTGAGCGGGCTCGGTGTGGTTCGGTACATGTTCGCCAATACCGGCACCGACCACGGTCCGATCATCGAGGCACTGGCAAAACGCGGTGGGGAAGACCCCCACGGTATTCGCCCGATCGTCGTGCCGCACGAGATGGCGGCGGTGTCGATGGCCCATGGATATTACTGCGTGACGCACAAGCCGCAGATGGTGCTCGTGCACACGCTGCCGGGCACGGCCAACGCCTTGGGCGGCATCTTGAATGCGAATTCTTCGAACGTGCCATTGTTCCTCGTCGCCGGACGCACGCCGATCACTGAGGGTGAGCTGCGCGGCGGCAAGAGCCAGAATATTCACTGGCGCCAGGAGTCCCGCGACCAGGGCAATGTCGTGCGGGAATTTGTCAAGTGGGATTACGAAGTCAGAACCAATCAGAATCTCGCCGCGGTGGTCTCGCGCGCCTACAAGATCGCCATGAGCGAGCCGCGCGGTCCGGTCTATTTGACGTTGCCGCGCGAGTGGCTGTGCGAAGCGCTGGAGTCGACACAGTTGCCGGGCGGACCCTTGGAGCCAGCGACCAAGACGCAGGCCGATCAGGCGTCGCTGGAAAAAACGGCCGAGTTGCTCATCGCGGCGGAGAGTCCGCTGATCGCGACCAAATACCTTGGCCGCAATCCCGAAGCGGTCGGCGATCTCGTGGAACTGGCCGAGCTGCTCTCGATCCCTGTAGTCCAGCAGCTCAATTACGTGAACTTCCCGACGGATCACCCGCTCTACATCGGCACACAGACGACCCAATACTCGAAGAACGCCGATGTGCTTTTCTTCATCGATATCGATGTGCCCTGGGAGCCGCCCAGCCGCAGTTTTCTTCGTGACGGCGCTAAGGTCATCCATCTCGAGCGCGACCCGCTGTTCACCGCGATTCCCGGCTGGGGCTTCCCTGCGGACCTGCCGCTGACGGGCTGCTCGGAAGTAACGCTGCCGGTGCTGAACTCGATCGTCAAGGCCAGGCTAGGGGCAGGCGCAGGCTCGAAAGCCGGGCGCGAAGAGCGGCGCAAACGAATCGAAGGCCAACACGCCGCCATGATCCGCGAAATCGACGCGAGCATCGAGTCGGCCAAGAACCAAAAACCGATCAATCCCATCTGGCTGTCGAAGTGCATCGGCGACATCATGGACGATAAGACGAAAGTCGCCAACGAGACGATCACGTCCAAGTTTGCCGAGGTGATTACGCTTAAACGCCCTGGCTCGTTGTTCAGCACGCCGCTCGCCGGGCATCTCGGATGGGGGTTGGGCGCGGCCATCGGCATGAAGCTCGGTGCGCCCGACGCCACGGTCATCGCCGCCGAAGGCGACGGCTCCTACATGTTCTCGGCGCCGACCGCCTGCCATTTCACGGCGCAGAAATACGGCATTCCCTTTCTCACCGTCGTTTTTAACAACCAGGTGTGGAACGCAAGCCTCAACGCGGCGCGCGGCCTGTATCCCGACGGCATTGCTGCAAGGACACGAAATTTTCCCGGCACCGATCTTAGCCCGTCGCCCAACTTCGAGCTGACGGCGCGGGCTTGCGGCGCCTATGCCGAGCGCGTCGAGGAGCCGGATGACGTGCCGCGGGCGCTTGAGCGCGCGCTCAAAGTCGTCAAACAGGAACGGCGCCAGGCGCTGCTCAATGTGATCTGCAAGAATCCCCTCCTCTAAAATTCTCGGCGCGACCTCAGCGTCCCGTGATCGAGCGGGTGCGCGTACGTTCGAGGACAAAAGCGGAAAAGGTGCGCAACCCGTCTCAAACCACCGCACGCGTACAACCGCGACCGCGAGCTGGCGAAACGTCATCCGCTTGGCATTGAACACCGATGCCAAAACCGGTTCACGCCAGTGCCCGGATTTTCCCGCATCCCTGTAGGTTGCCTTGCAGGGAATTGACTACAGTTCGAATTCTTTTTCGTTTTCACTTAGACAAAATTGACGTGAATCATTGTGTTTTGGCTGCTGAATGTGAGACGGCACCGGGCTTGCTTCACCTCAATCAATACATTCCGATTCTTCGCAGTCGCTCGGTTGACGGTCTCTTTAATGCCATAAGGAGAAATTCATGAAATGGTTTCAAATTCACAACGAATGGTACAAATTGAGAGACGCCGTCAGAGAAAGTTGGGGCGAACTCAGTAACGAGGATTTGGCCGTTATCGATGGCAAACGCGAGAGGTTTATTCGCTGCATTCAGGATAAGTATGGTTTGGCCCGGAACGAAGCCGAACGGCGAGTAAGAGAATGGCAACGGGATGTCAGGATTTCCTTACAACCTGTCCAAAGCCGTCCGTGAGTCCACCGACACGATCCGGCACGTCGCTGAGATCGAGCGCATCCATCCTCTTCCTATAATCACGCCTTTTTTTGGTTCAATCACTTCGGTTCTGCACTTCGTCGCCTCCTCAGTTTGATCGCAGCGCCCGTCGCAAAGACCGCCGCCTTAGCCCGCGCGATGGCTGCGAGTGATTGACATTCCGCGCCCCGGCATATTAAGAGGGCAATAGACATCCGAATGCAAGACCGTGCCTTGCGAGGACTGTTATGGCGAATTCGTCTGATCTCTTTCCGGCGCAGCGCAAAACTAAATTGCCCGGCGGCTACATGGGCAAGATCCTGCGCGCCGATCTAACCACGGGATCGATGCGGGATGAGAACCTCCCGGAAGAGCCGCTCTTGAGAAAATACATCGGTGGGCAGGCGCTCGCCGAATACATCCTGCTCAAGGAATTACCCCTCGACGCCAAACCCTACGGCGTGGAGAACAAAGTCGTGATGATGACCGGGCCGCTCACCGGCACTGGCTTTACCCCCGGCGGCACCAAGGTGACCGCGGTGTTTTTAAGCCCGATGACCAAGAACTCGTTGGGCCGCGGCGCGTCAAGCGGCCACTGGGCCGCCACTCTCAAGTCGGCGGGATACGACGGCGTGATCATCGAGGGCGCGGCGTCGAAGCCGACTTACCTCTATATCAATAACGGAAAGCCCGAACTGCGCGACGCGGGCCGCTTCTGGGGCAAAGGCGCGCGCGATACCGAAGATCTGTTGCGCGCCGATGTCGGCATCAAGGACGCGCGCGTAATGGGCATCGGCCAGGCCGGCGAGCATCTGGTTCACGCGGCGATGCTGTGCAACGATTACAACCACTCCGCCTCGCACAGCGGCGGCGCGATCTTCGGAGCGAAAAAACTTAAGGGCATCGTGGTTCACGGCACCAAGCGACCGCCGCTGCACGACCGGGCGGCGTTGATCGAAGCGGGCCTGCGCTGGCGCAAGACCCTGCAAGTATACGATGTCGATGACAGAAGAACCGTGGGGCACGCCCGCCATCTCGACGCACTGCCCAACAACAACATGCAGAGCTCGCTGATCGCCGATCACAACCGGGGCTTCGACCAGAACCGGATCACCCAGCGGCCCTGCTTTCAGTGCGCGCGCCTGTGCCCCTGGGACGTGGAGATCGGCGAAGGCGAGTTCAAAGGCCGCGTCGGCCACTTCAATGCCGGGGCCGAATGGATGGATACATTCTGGAACTTGGGCATCAAGGGCAATGCGACGCTTTATCTCGCCGAGCGGATCAACGATCTCGGCATCGAGTGCGGCCATTTTTCCTTCGGCGCCGGGGTTCTCTTCGAAGCCTGGGAGAAGGGCCTTATCGGCCCCGCGGACACCGACGGATTGCTGCTAGAATGGGGCAACCTGGAAGCGATCGATAAATTGCTGGAGATGACTGCCCGGCGCGAGGGGAAATGGGGCAATCTGATTGCCGACGGGCCGCTCGAAGTGGCAGAGGCGATCGGCGGCGACGCGCTCAAGTTCGTGGTCCACACCAAGCGCGGCGTGCCTGCGATGCATGACTGGCGGCCGCATTTTAGCAATATGCTGCGCGAGCTGGTCGCCAGCGGCGGCATGAAGCCCCAAGGCGGTGGCACCGCGAATCCGCCGCCCGATTTGAAGTATCGCGAGAAGTGGGGACCGCTCGACCGCGACAAGCCCGACGGCTGGCCGCAAGCGAACGTCATTGCCGAACAGTACCGCCAGTTTGTCGGTCTCATGGGCGGCTGCTGGTTCGCCCAGATGCATACCAAGCCCGACGGCCTGAATAGCGTCGTCGATTCTTTCAACGCGATCACTGGGTGGAATTTTACCCTCGACGAAGCGATGGCCGCGGGCCATCGCAGCGTCGTCTTGCAGAGCATCTTCGCCACGCAACGGGGCTGGATCGCCGAGCATGACTGGCAGCAGGTGGGGCAGCGCTTTCTCGATCCGGTACCCGACGGAAAATACCAAGGCTTCACCATCGCCAAATATTTGCCGGGTATGGTTTACGAATATTACCGCCTCTCCGGCCGGCACGAGAAAACCGGCCGGCCCTTCATGAACACGCTCTCGCAATTGGGGCTTGAAGAATTCAAAGAGTGGGCGCAGCTGGATTGAGCGTTGGGGACTCGCTAACGCGGGCTTCTGATTTCCAGCTCAAGCCCGTTCGGGTCTTTCACGAAGATGGTCGTGAGCTTTCCCGCGGCGTCACGATTCTCACGCAGGATTTGCGCGCCTTTTTCGCGGAATTCCTTGGCGGTGTGTTCGATGTCGTCGGTCACGTAACCATAGTGGTGGACGCCCGTTTCAGTGACGGACTCCATCAGTTGGATCGACGGCGCGCCGGCGATCCTCACAAAACAGAATCCGTAACCCGCCGCGCCCTTGCGCACCGGCGTGGGCTGGCCGCCGAAGAACTTTTCGTAGAACTTGACCGACTCGCCGATGTCTTTACAGTAAATCGCCACATGTTCCAGTTGATAGTTCATGGTTTCCTCCTAACGCTTTTTCCCTCATGGGCATGGGCCCTTCGACTCTAGCCCCGGCCTTGGCCGGGTCTCTTGCTCAGGATTCCGCACCACGGGCGTACTGGAAGGTGCTACGGGCTTGCCCGTGGGGCTCCACTATAAATTGATCACCGCTTTGACGACCTGATAGCTCGCCATGGCCGCCATGGCTTCGTTAATCTGGTCGAGCGTATAGCTCCGGCTGATCATTTCTTCAAACGGAAAATTATTCCTGCGCGACGCCAGAAAGTCGATGGCCTGGAGCCAGTGGCGCGGCTCGGCGGAGCGCACCGTGATGAAGAGCATTTCCTGTGGCAGCCGCTCGACGGCAATGTTGGCTTTGCCGCCGGCGCCAATGTTCAAGTAGCGCCCGCCGCCGCGCAGCAGCGAGAGCCCTTCGGGCACCGCCATGTTGTTCGCTACTTGGATCACAATGTCTGCGCCGCGTCCCTCGGTGTGGTCGCGCACCCAGTTTCGCCGAAGTTTTTCGTCGGCGATCTCCTCGAGGTTCAGCACCTCGTCGGCGCCCATGCGCTTGGTGACTTCGAGCCGATTGGCCGGCGCGCCGATGACCAGCACTTTTTTGGCGCCGTGATCCCGCGCGACGGCGGTGGCGAAATTGCCGAGCGGTCCGCTCCCCTGAATCACCACGGTCTCATGGCTCTTGATGGCGCCGAGCCGATCGAAGCCGTGCATGACCGTTCGATAGGCGCAAGCGGAAGCCGCCGCGGAGGCGGAGGTGACTTCTTCGGGGACGTTGATGATCAGACACTCTTTCGGCACGTACATGTACTCGGCGCAGCTTCCTAACAGATACGGATGTTGATCGCTGCGATTATGTCCCCACGATGCGCGTCCAGGGCAGATGCAGGGCTGCAGCGCTACGGCGCAGTAGTAACAAGAGCCGCAGGCGACGTAGCTCCAGACGATCCGGTCGCCGCGCTTGACCGGATTGCCGAGAATGTCGGCGCGCTCGCCGGCGATCTCTTCGACCAGGCCGCAGGGCTCGTGGCCGGTGATGATCGGTAGCGTATCGCCGTCGCCTAGCGGTCCGTGCCAGCGGTGCACGTCGGTGCCGCAAAGCGTCGAAGCCGTGATCTTGACCAGCAGCGATCCTGGATCCAATTTGGGAATCGGTACCTTCTGTATGGTCAGCGGTTTGTTATGTTCGGTTATAACGGCGGCGCGGCAGGTGTCCATTTCTTTATCCTTTCCTGGCTAAAATCCTTTGTGTTAACGACTTGAACGACTTGAACGACTTGAACGGCTTGAACGTTTTGAACGGTGTAATAAATTGTTCAAGTCGTTCAAACCGTTCAAAGCGTTCAAATCGTATGAGTTCAGAGTGGCAGTTTGTAAAAAGTTTCCGCGTTGCGCCAGAGCAGCGCGGCCTTGTCGTCGTCAGTGATTTCGTTGCTTTCCAGCAACTCGCCGATGTCGTGCTTGCAGCTTTCGTGGGTCACTTCGTGCGGAAAGTCGGATGAATAGAGAAACGGCTTGTTGCCGACAGTCTTGATCGCAAACGGCATAGTTAACTCTTCAGTCTCGATACCGAGATAAAAGCGGTTTTCGACGATCAGCTTCTTGACGTAGGCGCTCGGCTCCTCGCCTTCTCTGATGCCGTACTCGGCAGGCGGGATGTATTGAAAGTGAGTTTCATGGGATGCGTGCAGCCGTTCAAGCAGCAGGAGCAGCCAGGCCACGCCGCCTTCCAGGAAAGCGATGCGCACGCGCGGGAAGCGATCGAAGATACCGTTGTAAAGAATGTCCGCGCAGTTGATGGCCAGGCCCCAGGGGTGGCCGAGGGCGTGCACGGGCACGTACATGTTCATATGGTCCATGCCGAAGCGGTCGTGAGCCCCGCCATGGACCGCCAGGCAGCAGCCGAGCCGATTGGCTTCCTCATAAATCGGCCAGTAGGCTTTCGAGCCGAGAGGATGGGCGAGGCCGTTGGACGGCATCATCGCTCCGAGCATGCCCAGTTCGGTCACGGTGCGACGTAACTCCTTGGCGGCCTCCGCCGGGTCCTGCATCGGGATCAGTGCCATGCCTTTGAACCGGGGATTGAATTTGACGTAAGTCTCGTGGAGCCAGTCGTTGTACGCCTTGGACACCGCCACGGCGTAATCGAGACTGACAATCTTGCCGTAGGCGAGGGCGGTGGTCGGGTAGAGCACGGTCCACTCGATACCGACGTCATCGAGAAAATCGAGCCAGCCCGTAGGCCCAACCGGGGCGCGCTGGTCGCGCTGCGGCGGCGTCTCCACCGCGCGGCCCGCGTGCAGATGGTCCAGCGGCGGAAAGATCATGCCTTTGCGCTGCGCGATGTAGCGGTAGGGGGTCTCCATATGCGCGGTGATTGCAGCGTTGTCCTCGATGATGTGGCCGTCGCCGTCGATGATTCGGGTTACCAGATCGGCGCTCATGTGTAGATACCTCCTAAACAAGATTCGTTTAATGCCCGGGAATTGTGCTGTTCCAAGTCTATTGGGCTCTTATGTTCCCTGCTTCGTTCGTGCATCAAGTTATGCGTACAGTTATATCGTATTGCTCTATTGATCAAGCTCACCGGAACACAAAACAAAGTCACTCGAACGCTTGACATTGTTTACCTTGACTGATTTTCTGCTGGGTAAACCGGGAGTAATTATCGATCCGCTTTATGAGCCGGGCCGGGCACATGTCTCACGGACCATCCCTAAAACGATTTCACGTCTTTCTGATTAAACCGTCGAAATACGATGATGAGGGTTACGTCATCCGTTGGGCCCGAGCTGTGCTCGTTTCCAATTCGATGGCCGTGCTCAACGCGCTGACCGAGGACGCCGCTCGCAGCCGAATGTTGGGACCCGAGGTTGAAATCCTTCCCCATGTGCTCGATGAAACCGTTACTCAAATCCGGGGCAAAGAAATTGCCGCAAGAATGCGCCGCGCCGGCGATCCGTGCGTTATCTGTATGGTCGGTGTCCAGTCTAACCAGTACCCGCGCGCTGTGGATCTGGGCAGGGAGTTTACGGCCTGCGGTCTCAAGACCATGATCGGCGGTTTTCACGTGAGCGGCTCGGTTGAAATGCTACCCAACATACCTCCGGAGATTCAGGGGGCCATGGACGAAGGCATCACAATCGTCGCCGGTGAAGTGGAGCACCGCTGGAACGATCTCCTGCGTGAAGCCTATCGCGGCACATTGAAACCTTACTACAATTTTGTCGATGACAAACCCGCGTTGAATAACACACCCCCTCCTTTCACACCCCGAGACAGGCTTCGGTACTATATTCCCACTCGGCAGAGTTCCTTTGACGCTGGGCGCGGCTGCCCCTTTCAATGCAGTTTTTGTACGATCATCAACGTACAGGGGCGCACGATGCGCGGCCGAACGGCAGACGATGTAGAAGCGCTCATCCGTCGGAATTACGCCCAGGGCATCCGCGAGTTTTTTATTACCGACGATAATTTCGCGCGACATCCCGACTGGGAGAGCATCATTGACCGAATTATCGAATTGCATGACAAGGACCACATCCACATTAGGCTCATGATTCAGACCGACACGATGGCGCACCGTATTCCGCGTTTCATCGAGAAGCTAGGGCGGGCCGGTTGCCGGCGCGTCTTTATCGGCATGGAGAGCGTCAATCCGGAGAATTTGAAAGCCTCAGCGAAATATCATAACCGGATCAATGAGTATCGTGCCATGCTTCAGGCATGGCGCGATCAACAGGTCGTCACTTATGCCGGCTACATGATCGGATTTCCAGGCGACACCTATGAATCCATCATGCGTGACGTGGATTTCTTAAAGCGAGAGCTGCCGCTCGACTTCGTGGAGTTATTCGTCGCCACGCCCCTGCCCGGATCCAAAGATCATCAACAGAATTTTCTCAAGGGCATCCCGATGGATGAGGACTTGAACAAGTACGACACCACTCAGCCTTGCATGGATCACCCCAAGATGAGCCGGGAAGAACTCCAGAAGGCCTATCGGGACGCCTGGCGGTCTTTTTACAGCCGGCAGCATGTCGAGACTATTCTCAAACGCCGCAAGGATCGCAGACGGCGCAACGTCGCCAGGCAAATGCTCTGGTTTCGCAGTTCTTACTTTATTGAAAATGTACATCCGCTCTTGGGAGGGTTCTTCCGCCTAAAGGGCCGGCGAATGCGATCGCCCCGCTTCCCCGTCGAGTCCATTCCCATCTATTACTGGCGGAGAACCAAAGAAATCGCTCTGTGGTCGGTGCGCGCGGCCGCGCTTTTGCTTGAGATGCGGTATATTTATCACAAGGTTACACGGGAAGAACACCGCCACTACATGGACGTGGCGATTACGCCGGATCCCATCGGCAAAAGAACGACTCGCCGATCTGACGATCCTATCCTCGTTGAAATGGCCGCTCCCGCCAGCCCAATTCAAAAACACTCGGAATCCTCGGATCTAAAGCCCGACGTTGCAATGCCTGATGTCGGTTACAGGTGATTTAATTGATCTTGCTGGAGGAGTTATGGCTGAAGAAACAGCGGAGGAAAAATTGGCGCGCCTCGAGGCGGAGAACCAAGCGCTGCGGGAACAGGTGGAGCAGCGGAAAACGGGTCAACTGCGGCTGAAGGTGAGCGAAAAGGGCGGCCTGTCCCTTTACGGCCTCGGCCGGTTTCCCGTGACGCTTTATAAGGAGCAGTGGGTAAGGTTGCTCGACTACGCCGACGAGATCCGGAAGTTTCTCAAAGCGAACGACCAACAATTGAAAGGCAAGCAGTAAAAGCAAAGTGTTTCAAAGCTAGCCAACCGCGCGATGGGCGGCGCATTTCCGTACGATGAAAAATTCCGGCCGGTGCAAAGAGAGAGCGGGGTATGGCGGAATTTCTCCCTGACGTCGATTCACATGTCTGCGACCCGGCAGTTCGTTTCCCACCGAGCTCGCAATCAAGCCGAGCGAGTCGTTTGGCCGCGAGCTTTAAGGCACCTTCAGCGACGATCCCATCCGATATCCTTTTTTGTGTTGGGTTCGATTTTGGGGTTACTGGGTTGCGCCGGAAAGGCCGCACACGACGAAGCGCTAGCCGCAAAGAGGGCCGTGGAATTCGCTGAGACTGTCTTTGTTCAAAACGACATCGAGAAAGGCTACCGGCTACTTTCCGATGGCGCAAGGCGGCATGTGCCATTAGAAAAATTCAAAGAAACGGTTACGCGCATGCATCCAAAAGGTTATCCAACGAGTGTGACCGCAAGGGAGTTTGAACCGATGCCGGGAGGTGAAAAAGCCATTTACATTTTCCTAATCGGTGAAGGTTCCGGCGACCGCTTCGATTATAAGTTGACGCTGGAAGGATCACCGGCCACTGATTATAGAGTCACTCACCTGGAACCTGGGACGTCTTCGCGTCTATGGATGGAGCATCGCAAGACACCACTCAAGAAGTGATACCGCCCCGCTTTGGCAGCCGCGCGGCGTCCACGTAGTCGGCCCCGCCCTCCTCAAGCGCCGGCCTGATGAATTCGCCTCGACCTTGAATCTCGGGCCAGTCATAAAGCTGGTAGCGCATCGCGGTTCTCCTCCCGCGTGGGAATTTTTTCTCCTACCCAACAAAAACTAGCCAAAAGTATTTGAAATTCGGAAACCAAGACGAGATCGGAAAAACCATGTCTCTCGCAAAGGCGCAAAGGCGCCAAGAAGAAAAAATTCGAAGCACGAAGCACGAAATTCGAAACAATTTCAAATGACCAAAAAAAGAGAAAATTCAAAACGAGCTTCATTCGGATGCGGTGTTTTGGATTTTCCGAATTTGGGATTTATTTTGGCCTCGGTTTGTTTCGAATTTCGATATTCGGATTTCGGATTTGTTTCCCTGGTTGCCTGGCGGGATAAATTTTCTTGCAGTGGTTTTGTTTAACATTTTACAGGCAAGAATCTAGCATCACGCTGCCGGACGGTCGAGCCGCTTCGACCGCGTGGACGCATTGGGAGTTCTAAGGGCAGGAGGCCGGTTTGGGGAATTTCCGCTAACCGGCTGCTATCGCGCGCGAAATAAAGTATTGCGTGGTGCAAGATTTTTTTTGCAAACTCCAGATTTCATCGTAAAATAGCACATGGGCCGTCAGTTAGCCGTCGTGTGCTTCTAGTTAACACTGCACCATGCGAACCCGGGACAAAATTGCGATAGCGCTGTTCTCAATCACCTTGGGATTAGGCGCCATCATCTTTTGGCAATCGAGTGCCAACGACACGGAACTTCGTCGATTTCGCTGGTTCGCTGCCAAAGCCCCCGTGCGTTTGATGACGGACGAAATCTTTACTGCCGAAAACGCCCCGAGCCTTTGGTTCGGCGGGCTGTCGTTGGGCGGGATGATCCTACTCGGACTGATATTGAAGGCGATCAACGGCGCGGAGATACGGGCTTTCCGGGATCGATTGATCCAGATGGAGGTTTCCAAGGCCGAGGTGGAGACGTTGCTGCAAGACGCGGTCTGGAAGGAAAAACACGCGCGCGACGCAAAGGAAACTGCGGTTAAAGAACTGGAAGGCAACTTAAACCGGATCTATGACCTGGAAAATCAACTCCGTGAGACCGAACAGCTCCTTTGGACCCGGGAAAAAGAGTTCAAAGCGCCAAGTTCTCAGGGGGGCGCCGGAGCGGAGGCGGCGCGGGGGGGTGGCGCGGCGAAGGCGGCGCGAGACAAGGCGCTGCACGCGGAGATTAAGAAGAACGCGGAATTGCTCCAGGCACGAGACGCTGCGATGCAGCAAATGGAGAGTCGTCTAAGCGGGAAAATCCGCTCTTTGGAGCACGAGCTTGACGACCATGCGAAGCTGCTTAGGCGACGGGAAGAAGAGCTGGAGGCTCTCGGGACACAACTCTCCGAGACGAGCGCCGCCCAGAGCCGGGCGGAAAGTTTGTTGGAGGAGGAGATTAAGAAAGGACAACAGTCTCTGCGGGCAAAAGAATCCGCCATCAGCGACCTCGGCAAGCGACTGAAGGGCGAGATCGACGCCCTGCAAACTCAGTTAAGCGAGAAACGAAGCCGGTTGCAGAATCAGAGCACCGAGGCGGCGGAGCTTAAAGCGGAAGTGAGCGCCTTGACGGCGCGGGTGGCCGATGCGGGGGCGGCGAAGGAACGGGTGGAACGGCAACGGCTGGAGGAACTAAAGAAACAAACGCAGGCGTTGCAGGCGAAAGACGCCGCCATCAAAAAGATAGAGGAACGGGCGCATGCGACGGTACGCGATTTCGAAGGCCGGCTGGCTGAGAAAGAAAAACTATTGAAAGACCGCGCCGCGGAATTGCTCGCGGTTCGGTCCAGGGTCCATGCGCTCGCCGAGACGGGATCGGCCAAGGAGCAATCCCAGAGCTTACTGCAGCAGGAATTGAAGAGCCAGGCGGAGGCGCTACGCGCAAGAGATGCCGCCATCAAGGAAATGGAGAGGAAGCTCGACGGCAAAATTCAGGCGTTGGAGATTCAATTAACCGAGAAAGAGGCATTGCTCCAGAGCCGCAACACCGAGCTGGCGAGCCTTAAAGGCGAAGTCAGCGTCGTGACGGGGCGACTGGTCGATGCCGCATCGGCGAAAGAGCGCGCTGAGAATTTGCTGCAACAGGAGCTTAAGAAGAAATCCGAGCTGCTCCGGTCGAAAGACTCCGCGCTGCAAGAGGCGGAGAAAAATCTGCTTGCGAGAGTCCGCACATTGGAAAATCAGCTAGGGGAAAGAGACGCGTTTTTGAAGGAACGCGACACGCAATTGCAGGATCTGCGGGCCCAATTGACGAAAATCGGCTCGAGCAACGAGGAAGCGCGGCGTTTGCTGGCTGACGAGCTGAAAAAATTGAGGCCGGCGCTGGAAGCCAAGAATGCCACCATCAAGGCACTGGAGGAGAAATGGACGACCACCGTCCGCCCTCTGGAGGAGCGGGTGGACGGGCAAGAGACGCTTTTGAAACAACGTGCCGCACAAATCGAGGCGCTGCGGTCTGAACTGGATACCCTGAAAACACAACTGGCGGAAACGGGCTCGGTTTCCGAGCCGGCGGAAGGCGCGCGGGTTCCTCGCACGAAAGAGTTCGAGGAAAATAAGAAGAGAATCCACACGCTGGAGCGTTCGCTCAGCGAAACGGGTGACCTCATGAAAGCTCGCGACGAGAAGATCGAGAGATTGGAAGCGGAGCTCAAAGAGAAGCGCACCGATCTCGCCCGGCATGAAATCGAGGTTTGGCAGGCCGTGGAACGGCGCAGTCAATGGAAGCGGCGGCTGTCGAAGTTCGGCATCCCGATGAAGGATTGAAGGGCGGCGCGGCTGTTTGAAGCGTTGCCCGGCGCGCGGCAATAAACAACCCGGCCGTGCGATCCCGTCACATGAGCACAATCTGATTGCGGGTTCATTCCCGTTGATCCCGGATTCCGCAGTGGAAAAGTGACGCTGTGAACGAGGGGCAAACCTTGCGCAACGAAGACAATGCTTTTCTACCCCTGAGTTCGGGACAAATCTCGCTGCCGTACGAATTTTGTCAGAGTAATAAGGCGTCGTGCCAAGCGGCGGAAAAGACTTTCAAACAGCACGCCTGGGTGTCTTCGCCGCTCCAGGTTCGCCCCTCGCTCATGTTCAACTGCGGAATTCGGGTTGATCGCTGGAAAGGCGTCGCGAGAGTTCCAACGAGTCGAATTTCATTTTCTCTCGGGAGAGTAAAAACTATCCAAAAGCCTCCGGCGCATGACGGCCTCCCCGCCGGGCAAGAGGTCGAACTTGGTCGTGGCGTCGGTGTTTTGCAGTATCTTGCGCCCTTCCGCGTCCTCATGCATCGCGAGCAATGTCTTTTCGAGGCGACCGACCAGCCCAAGCGGCATGTCTTTGCGCACCGATAGAAGGTGGCGCGGTAGCAGCTCGGTCTGCGCCAGCACCAGGATGTCGTTTCGCGTCTTCTCGTCGAGCGCGGCGTGATCGTCGTTGCTGAACGCGCCGGCCGCGGTGTTTTTCGTTAGCACCCAGTCGACGAGAGTTTTTTGAGAACGGGCAAAAACAAAGCCGACTTCCGTCGCTCCCACGTTGGCGTCGAGCCCCGGTTTCTCCGCGAGCCTTAAGCCGTTGCGCTGGAGGAAAAGTTTCGGCAAAAAATACCCCGAGCTCGATTCGGGATCCTCGAACGCGATCAATTTTCCCCGCAGATCGTCCAAGCGCTGGATACCGCTGTTGCGATGGGTAAAAATCAGGCTTCGATAATCGGCCATGCCGCTCTTCCAGCGCCTCAGGAGCAGCATTCCTGCTCCGTGGACGTTATTAACCACATAGGTCGGATAGGGGCTCTCCATGTAAAAGTCCACCGTTCCTTGATCGAGGAGCTTCGCGAGATCAGGCAGAGTGGAGGTCACCACGACTTTACCCTCTAGGGCCGTTGCGGGGGAAATTTGGCGCGCCACATAGCGCGCGAATTCGCGAAAACGTTCCTCGATCTCCTTCTGGTGGGTTTCCGCGACGATTCCCAACGTGATAGTCGCGCTTTTCGGCGTCTGCGGTGTCTGTCCGACGGCCGGGGAATCGGAGCAGATAATAAAAAGCGCGAGCAGTACGGAAAAAGCCCCCGGCCTCGTGTAGATGAGATTGACAGAGGAGCGTAGGTCCATTTTCTCTCCGGTGTTACGCCAGTTTTTCGCGGACGGCTTGGGTCGATTGCTTGGACCGGCGCGCCGCAATCTGCCGGGCGATAAGTCAAGGCCGCGGTGACATGCGGCTACTTGAGCAAATAGCTCGCGGGCATTGCGATTCGCAGAATGGCGATGCCTTCGGTCTCTTCGATATAGCGGATGAAACGATACTTGTTTTCCAACTCGTCGTAGCGCAGCGGAGGGGCTTCGGCTCGGCCGGCTTCGATGCGCGCGCAGATGAAGTGCGGGCCGTCGTGGCTCAAGGCGTGACTCACGGACTCTCGCAACTCCTCAATGGTCGTGGCGGTGCGAGAGCTTTTGACGCCGGCGCTGCGCGCGACGCCGGCAAAGTCGAGGTTATCCGCGGTCGCGGCCGTCGGTTCGCCGCCGGAGGATTCATACTGATGATTATCCCAGCAGATATGAATGAGGTTCCTCGGCTGATGCAACCCGATGGTGGCCAGCGAGCCGAGATTCATCCAGAGCGCGCCGTCGCCGTCGAAGACAAACACTTTGCGCCTGGGCAGGGCGATAGCCAGACCAAGTCCGATTGAGGAGCAGAGACCGAGGGTTTTAACCTGGATGTTGCCATCGCTCGGCCGCACCGCGTTCCACTCGGTGGTGGCGCCACCGGCCGTGCAGACGAATAGCTCGTCTTTAATCAGCGGAGCGATCGCCTGAAGACATTCAAAGCGCTTCATACTTCTATCCTTGAAAGTTCTCGCAGCCGGCGCAAATTTTTCATTGGCCATGCTCATGGTATCGATCCAAAAGAGATCTCACCGCGGAGGCGCGGAGGGCGCGGAGTAAAGAGTTTTTGATTAGAAAATACTCCGAACTCTGCGAACTCTGTGGTGAAATCACGATTGCTTCTTTGGTTGCGGCTTCGCCGCGCTGGGTCCTTCGTGGTGAAATCCGTTGCTTCCATTTCTTGGTTACAGCACGGCGCGGGTGAGCAGCAACGCCACCGGCCGTTTGGAGCTGTTGGCCAAGGTCACCGCGCCGGCGATATCTTGTCTTATCTTGGCTGGATCACGCATGACGATGTGCTTGATGCCCAATGCTTGCAGCACCGGTTCGGTGACCAGGCCGACCATATGAAAAGCGTTGTCGCCGATGTCACCGGCATAATAGATGAGCAGCAAAATCGGGATGCCGAACTGTAGCGCCGTGGTGGTGAGTCCGTTGCAGCTATTCAACAGGCCGCCGTTTTGCATCAACATGGCGGTTTGTTTGCCCGCCAAATGGGCGCCGGTGCAGACGCCGATCCCTTCCTCTTCCCGCCCCACGGGCACGTGCGTGATCTCCTTGTCTTCATAAAGGCGATTGATGAGCTGGAGCATGTTGATGTCGGGAACGCTCGACACCAGATTGACGCCGGCTGCCTTTAGCGCGGCGATGATTTGTTGCGCTCCCGCGGTGGTTCCCATTCCGTTGATCCCTTGCCTAAAACGCCGTCTGGTACTTTCTCTTGTAAAAATTATCCTCGGTGGTGTCAAGCGGCCGGTTTGACACTTCGTAGGCCGATTCTGTTAGCAGAGATAGCAATTCAAATCATCGGAGGTGCGTTGTGATCATTGTCCATGCCGCAGCGAAGTTCCGCTTGAATACGGTTAAATTCATAGCGGTGATCAGTCTTTTCGCCGCCAGCGTTTTATTGCGCGGGTCGATTTTAGCAGCCGCCGAATACCCTGCCAAAACGATTCAGGTCATCAACCCTTTTCCTCCCGGAGCGGTCACCGACATCGTCGCGCGCATTCTTGCGCCGAAGATGTCTGCGGCCCTCGGCCAGCAGGTGGTAATCGTCAATAAGGCAGGCGGCGGCAGCGCCGTCGGCATTCAGGCCGCCAAGGAGGCGGCGCCGAATGGCTACACGATTCTGGTGACACCACCGCCGATTTTGCTGATTCCGATCGTCAACAAAAACAGTAGTTTCACCACGAAAGACTTCGTGCCGATCGCTCTGGCGACCAGCAGCCCGAACACGACGGTCGTGAAAGCCGATGCGCCGTGGAAGACCCTCGATGAATTCATCGCCCATGCCAAGAAAAAACCTGGGGAGTTGACTTACGGGTCGGCCGGTCCCGGCACGACGCCCCATTTTATCGGCGAGCTGGTGAAGCTCAAGACCCATATCGATTTGACCCACGTGCCGCTGGGCTCGGAGTCGGCGGCGGCCACCGCAGTCCTGGGCGGCCATGTGAACATAGCTTTTCTCACCCTGGGCACGACGCGCAGCCACATCGAAGCTGGCTCCCTGCGCGCTTTGGCGGTGGCGTCCAACCGCCGGCTCAAGGATTTTCCCAACGTACCGACCACCGTGGAAAAAGGCTTTCCCGAGCTCAATTTGAAAGTATGGGTCGGATTCTTTGCCCCGGCAAAAACGCCCGCGCCGGTCGTCAAGCGGCTGGCCGCGGTTATCAGCGACAGTCTCAAAGACCCCGACGTCCTCGGCAAAATCGAGAAGAGCCAAGCGCTCGTTGAAAATCTCGGGCCGCAAGAGGCGGCAAAGTTCTACGCCGATGAAGAGCGCAAGTGGTCCGAGGTGGCTCGGGTCGCCAAGATCAGCCATTGAGTGACCGTCATTCTCTTACTCATGATCGGATGAAGCGAGCCGACGCCACCGTTGCCTTGATCTTGACCGGGCTGGCCGCTTTCGTCCTGCTCGAAGCCGGCCAGCTTTCGTTCGGCAGTATGCGCGTGCCGCGGACGGCTTTCTTCCCGGTCATTCTCGCAACGTTGCTGCTGATCCTTTCGCTCATTCTCCTCGGCCAGGCGCTGCGCGGCGCGCCCCCGGGCCGTGGCCCTGAGCGAATCGAGGCCGAGGGCTGGTATAGAATCGGCGCGACGTTGGTGACGCTCGTCGGCTTCGCCCTCGCGCTCGAGCGCTTGGGTTTTCTGTTGAGCACGCTTCTTTTGATGGTTCTGCTGCTCCGCGCCATCGAGTCTCTGGCGTGGCGCAAGGTCCTCGCCGTGGCCCTGGTGACCTCTCTCGTTGCCTATGGGCTCTTTGGTTGGTTGCTTGGCATTCCATTGCCCGCCGGAATTCTAGCCGGACTTGTTCATGGCGTCAGTTAAAGCGGTGGCATACAGGAGACCGAGGGATGAAGCCTGGAGGGGGAAGGCACCCGGACGTAGTGTTGCATTGACTTGTATGGTGCTTGGTTACGAGGTTACTTGTTCCCGCTGTCGTTGGCCCCGGACGAACGGCTCGCCGTCCACTCCAAGGCACAGGTCCATTGCCTTCCCCCGCAGGGGTTTATCCGTCGGTCTCCGACCAATGAGTCATGCGGGCTAGGAATCTAGCGTGGATTTTTTTTCGCACGTAGCCCTCGGCTTCTCCGTAGCGCTGACGCCGGCGAATTTGCTGTTCTGCTTTATGGGATCGGTTGTCGGCACCCTGGTCGGCGTGTTGCCCGGCCTGGGGCCCGTCGGGGCGGTCGCATTTCTCCTTTCGCTGACATTCAAAATGGAACCGGCCACGGCGATCATCATGCTCGCGGGGATTTACTACGGGGCGATGTATGGCGGCTCGACGACTTCCATTCTCGTGAATATCCCCGGTGAGACCGCGTCGGTCGTTACCTGTCTTGACGGCTATCGCATGGCGCGGCAGGGCAGGGCGGGCGCGGCGCTGGGGATTTCGGCCTTCGGCTCGTTCATCGCCGGTACCTTCGGGGTGATCGGGCTCATGTTTCTCGCCCCGCCCCTCGGCCGAGCGGCATTGCGCTTCGGGCCGCCGGAGTATTTCGCGCTCACGCTCACCGGTTTGACACTGGTCGCCTATCTCACCCAAGGCTCGTTGATCAAAGCCCTGATCATGACGTTGCTTGGCCTGCTGGCCGGCGCGGTGGGGATGGACCCAATCTCGGGGGAAGAGCGTTTCACCTACGGAAATCTCACGCTGCGCGACGGCTTCGGACTCGTGCCGGTGGCGATGGGGCTCTTTGGCATCACGGAGATTCTGGAAAACTTGGCGATCATCAACACACGGTCGGTCTACGAGACCAAGATCAAGGGACTGCTGCCCAACCGCAGGGATTGGAAAGACAGTGCTTGGCCGATCACGCGAGGCTCGGTCTTGGGTTTTTTCCTCGGCATTCTTCCCGGCCCCGGTCCCGTGATCTCGTCGTTCGTCTCCTACGCGTTGGAAAAGCGCCTGTCGCCTCATCCGGAAAAATTCGGCACCGGTGTCATCGAAGGAGTGGCTGGCCCGGAGTCCGCCAATAACTCCGCGACCGCGGGTTCTTTTATTCCGCTGCTTTCTCTCGGCATCCCCACCAGCGCGATCATGGCGCTGTTTATGGGCGCGCTGATGATCCACGGTATCCAGCCGGGACCGCTCTTTATCAGTAAGTATCCGGAGCTCTTCTGGGGATTTATTGCCAGTATGTACATCGGCAACGTCATGTTGCTGGTGCTAAATCTGCCGCTCATCGGCCTCTGGGTACGGGTGCTGAAGACGCCCTATGTCGTTCTTTTCCCGCTCATTTTATTGTTCTGTTTAATCGGTGTTTATAGCCTCAACGCCAACGTGGGCGAGATCGTCATCATGCTGGCGTTCGGTGTCGTTGGCTTCTTCCTGCGCAGGGCCGGATTCGAAGGGGCCCCCTTCATTCTCGCCATGGTGCTCGGACCGATCATGGAAACTTCCTTGCGCCAGTCGCTTTTGATCTCACGCGGCAGTTTCGGCATCTTTGTCACGCGGCCGATCTGCGCGGTGCTGATGGCGTTTATCGTAGTGTTCATGGCCTGGCCGCTGATTCGGAAAAGAAAAACGGCGGGGAAAGATCGCTCACCAAGCGCCCGAGAAAATTTTTCCTCGTGATCTCAGTTTTCTTCTCTGTTAGATAACCAAGGGGCAGGATTATTTTACTTGCCGTACTGTCGGTTCATCTCGTCGAAGAATCCTGAACCCTCAAGCTGGCTGATAAACCGTCCGTCGACAAAGCCTTCCGGGTTACCAGGCGGGATCTCCGGGTTGCTGCGCGAGAGCAGGTAGAACATCGATTTTGCCACGCGCGCCAGGGGAGTCGGCCTGGTGGTCAGCCTGTCCTTGTAGTGCCCGTAGATCGCGTTCAGAACTTCGACATCCTGGGTGGCCACGTACTTCTTCAGGACGCCGAGAGCGAACTCCGGTTTGGTTTTGACCAGATAGATCCCTTCGATCCAGGCTTTGAGGAACTTGAGCGTGGTCTCCTGATTCTTCATCACGTAGGCGCGGCGCACGAGGATGCCCGAGCCGGAGATCTCGATGGGCAATTTGGAGAAATCGATCAGTTGCTTAAATCCCATCTTGGTCGCTGCAAGCGTCTGCACTCCGGCGACGATCACGCCGTGAAGCCGCCCGGTTTGAAGCGCGTTTAGGCGCGCGCCCAGATCGCCCACCGGCAGGATGGTCACGTCTTTATCCGAGATGCCGTTTAGCCGGAGACCTTCACGCAGGAGAATATCGGTCAACGAGCCCGCCGTGCTCATGCCTAAGACTTTGCCGCGCAGTTGTTCGACGCTCGAAATGTTTTTCTGCACCACCAGCGAATGCTCGAGTTGGTTCATCGGCGAGGCGATCATCGCCGTGTCGGCGCCCCGCTGGTAGGCTTCCAATGCGGGCATGCCGGAGTGGTTGACGAACTGCACGCTACCGCCCAATAGCGCCATGATCGCGCGCGGGCCGCCGGAAATATAGACGAGACTCAAGTCCAGGCCATGCTTCTCGAATAGCCCCGCCTCTTTGGCGACCCAGATCGGCAGCATCGAACCGGAGATCGCGCCATAGCTGGCATTGACTTTCTCCACCGGCGCGGCTGCAGCCCGGACGAGGCTGACGCTGCTGACCACGATCAGAAAAGTCAGCATGGCAGCCGCAGTTACACTTGTTTTAATAGCTCTCATGTTTCGTCGTCGCTTTTCCTATTTGCCCATGAGTTTGTTCATGCGCGCGACCAGCTCTTTAGGTTGCGCCAAGACGTCTTTCGCCAAAGCTTCGAGCTCTTGACCCGTCGTCGGGTTGATCTCCAGAGGTTGCTGCTTGGCCTCGGCGCGCAGCGACGGGTCTTTAATTGCCTTATCATAGGCATCCCGGTGTATGATGGATAACACAGAGGTATTGCGTGCGTAAAGCCCCGCGGTGTTGGGCGGCGAGGGGCCGGCATCGTTTTAGTTCGTCGCTTTTTCAATTTCCGGGGTATAGAATAATGATGACGTTCCGGTCATAGCCTTATGGAAAGGGGAGCTGGACTGATGCATAACGGGAAAATTCGAATCGGCATGATGGGCTTGGGCCTGATTGGCCGGCACCTCTATCACCTTGCCATGGAAAGCCATGACGCCGAAATCGTCGCCGTGGCCGATATCGGCAAACCGGAAATTATCCAGTACCTGCTCAAAAGCGATGGGGTCGAGGAGCCGTCCTCGGAGTTGCGGGACAATTATCTAATCAATGAAAAGTTCCGCACCAGGATGCTTCAGCTTGCGCGACCGGGAGAGGTTCCGTGGGATGTCCTGAACGTCGACTGCGTCGTCGACGCCACCGGCCGATATCGGCGGCGCCTGGACATGGAAGCCCATTTGCGTGCCGGCGCCGGGCGGGTCATTCTAACCTCGCTACCCGCAGAGCCCATCGACCGCATCGTCATACCGGGAATCAATGAAGACAGCGCCGCGAGTGCGGACAAAATGATTTCAGCGGGCTCCGCGACGACCAACGCATTCGCGCTCTTGTTGCGCTCTCTGGATCGGGCCTTGGGCGTCGACTGCGCGTCGATGACCACGGTCCATGCCTATTCGAGCGATCAATCGTTGCAGGATTATGCCCATGAGGACTTTCGCCGCAGCCGCTCCGCGGCGGAGAATATCATTCCCAACAACAACGAGTCGGCGCGCTGGGTGGAGTTTGTTCTGCCGAAGTTTGCGGGCAAGTTGAGCGGTTACGCTCTCAACGTGCCGGTGCAGAGGGGCTCGTTACTCGATCTCAATTGCGTGATGCAAGACGGCGCCGTCACGGTCGGGCAAGTCAACGAGGTCATGCGCCGTGCCGCCGCCGATCAGCCGAAGTTGATCGGCGCGACCGATGAGCCGATCGTTTCTTCCGATGTCATCGGTTGCCGGCAGTCTTTGCTCTTCGATGCGCGCGCGACCATCAAAGCCGGAAAGCGAATCGTCAAAGTACTGGCCTGGTATGAGAGCCTGGGTCATGCCTGCCGGGTGTTCGATGTGGTCCGGCACTATAGCAGGCTCGACGGCAGCGGAGGTGCGAAATGAGGGTCGCCATTAACGGTTTCGGCCGCATCGGCCGTTCGGTGTTTCGAATTCTCGATAAGCGCGCAGATGCCGAGCTGGTCGCGATCAACGATGTCTTCGATCACGACGCGCTGCGTTACCTGCTGAATTACGACACCGTGATGGGACGCTTCGCGGGCGCCTTGCGGCTTGAAGGCGACGAGATGGTGACCTCGCACGGCCGCACCCGTATGCTGCGCGAAAAAGAGCCGCTCAAGCTGCCGTGGCGCGATCTCGCTATCGACGTGGTCATAGAATCGACGGGGATATTCACCAGCAGAGAGCAGCTCGGCAAGCATCTGGATGCCGGCGCCAAGCGCGTGGTGCTGACCGTTCCGGCGAAGGACGCGATCGATTATACCGTCGTGCTTGGCGTCAACGACGATGGGCTTAAGCCGGAGCATCGGATGATTTCCAACGCCAGCTGCACCACCAATTGTCTGGCGCCGCTGGCCAAGGTGCTCCATGATTCCTTCGGCATCGTCGAAGGCATCATCAACACCGTGCACGCCTACACCAACGACCAGCGCTTGGCCGACGTGCCGCACTCCGATTGGCGGCGCAGCCGCGCCGCGGCGCAAAATATTATTCCGACCTCCACGGGCGCGGCGAAAGCGGTGGGCCAGGTTTTGCCCGAGCTGAAAGGACGGCTGGACGGCATTGCCGCGCGCGTGCCGGTGCCCGACGGCTCGGTGGTCGATTTGTTCGTCGAACTGGCCAAGCGCGTGAGTGCCGACGACGTTCATGCCGCGATCAAAGCCGCGGCGGAGTCGAAACGGATGAAGGGAATTTTGCAATTTATGGAACTGCCCATTGTCTCATCGGACGTTATAGGGAACTCGCACTCTTCGATTTTCGATCCGGCGTTTACCAGCGTCACCGGCGGCAAATATCTCAAGTGCCTCAGCTGGTACGACAACGAATGGGGCTATTCCAATCGCGTCTGTGACTTGCTCGGTTTGATCGCAAGGTGGGGATGACCCGCCTCTCCGGCCCATCGATAGGAACCGATACAGCGTGCGCGTTGCGCGTATTTTTTTATGCGCGCGGCTTGAATCACGGCGTCAATATGGACTAGTATGCTTTTGGCCTGAGTTGGCCGAGCTCGCGCCCGCTGCAAATCGCGCGCGGGCATTTTTTCGGACTTCAACGGCTGAAAATTTCCGTTTGGAGAAACCCGTCAGGCTCGAGAAAACACTCCTGCTATTTCGCGAGAGCGGACGATTGTTTCCGTTGGGCTCGATACAAACCACTATCTGAGAATGCATCAACGAACATGAGGCGGAGGATGAACAAATCGGACAACTAAAGCCGTCTAACCGGGGATGCTCACTCAAACTCTCCATACCCCTCTAAGCAGTTCACAATTCAACTTTCGGGCTTTGCCCGGAGCACATAAGCAGTATCGTTCATTTATCGGCCAAAACTGGCCGAACAATCGCCACCGTTCTCAATTTCGTTGCTTAATCTTGATTCCGTTTATTAATTTTTTATTAGCAGGGGGAAATCATGGCGAAGCAAACAGCTACGGTAGCAGACGGGGATCGGCTCGATACCAAAGCGCTTCTGCAGGTGCTTACCGCTGTTAAGAGAGGTGATTTCGAGGCGCGCCTGCCAACCGGTTGGACCGGGATCAACGGCAAGATCGCTGATACGCTGAACGATATCCTGGAGTCAATGGCGGATGGCGCAAAAGAGATGGAGCGGGTCAGTCGTGTCGTCGGAAAAGAAGGAAAGTTGTCCCAACGAGCCGCGATGCCAATCGCGGGGGGCGCGTGGAGAAGGAGGATCAACGCGGTTAATCAGCTCATTGCGGACCTTGCCCGTCCGACGATTGAAATGGCGCGCGTCATCGGCGCCGTTGCCAAGGGCGATCTTTCCCAAACCGTCGCCGTAGAGGCGGAGGGGCAACCTCTCAGGGGCGAGTTTTTGCGGACGGCAAAAATGGTCAACGCCATGGTGAAGCAGCTCGATGGCTTCGCCGCCGAAGTCACCCGCGTCGCCCGCGAGGTCGGCACCGAAGGCAAGCTCGGCGGCCAGGCGCAGGTCCGCGACGTGAGCGGCGTGTGGAAGGATCTGACCGAAAGCGTCAACATGATGGCCGTCAATTTGACCGGCCAGGTGCGCAACATCGCCGATGTCACCATCGCCGTGGCCAACGGCGACCTGTCGAAAAAAATCACCGTCGATGTGCGCGGCGAGTTCCTCCAGCTCAAAGACACGATCAATACGATGGTCGATCAGCTGCGTAGCTTCGCCGCCGAAGTGACGCGCGTGGCCCGCGAGGTCGGCACCGACGGCAAGCTCGGCGGACAGGCCGTGGTCCCCGGCGTCGCCGGCACCTGGAAAGATCTGACCGACAGCGTCAACGCCATGGCGAGCAATTTGACTTCACAAGTCCGCAACATCGCCGATGTCACCATCGCCGTCGCCAACGGCGATTTATCGAGAAAGATTTCGGTCGATGTCAAGGGCGAGATCCTTCAGCTCAAAGATACGATCAATACGATGGTCGATCAGCTCCGTAGCTTCGCCGCCGAAGTGACGCGCGTGGCCCGCGAGGTCGGCACCGAAGGCAAGCTCGGCGGCCAAGCCGAAGTGCCCGGCGTCGCCGGCACATGGAAGGACCTGACCGACAGCGTGAATTTGATGGCCAACAACCTGACCGGCCAGGTGCGCAACATCGCCGACGTCACCATCGCCGTCGCCAACGGCGATCTCTCGAAGAAGATCACCGTCGATGTGCACGGCGAAATCCTGCAGCTCAAAGAAGCCATCAACACGATGGTGGATCAGCTGCGAAGCTTCGCCGCCGAAGTGACGCGCGTGGCCCGCGAGGTCGGCACCGAAGGCAAGCTCGGCGGCCAGGCGCAGGTCCGCGACGTGAGCGGCGTGTGGAAGGATCTGACCGAAAGCGTCAACATTATGGCCGGCAACCTGACCGCCCAGGTGCGCAACATCGCCGACGTCACCATCGCGGTGGCCAACGGCGATCTCTCGAAGAAAATTACCGTCGATGTCCGCGGCGAGATCTTGCAATTGAAAGAAGCCATCAACACGATGGTCGATCAGCTCAATGCCTTCGCCGCCGAAGTCACCCGCGTCGCCCGCGAGGTCGGCACCGAAGGGAAACTCGGCGGCCAGGCGCTGGTTCCCGGCGTCGCCGGCACATGGAAGGACCTGACCGACGGCGTGAATTTTATGGCGGGCAATCTCACCGCTCAGGTGCGTAACATCGCCGACGTGACGATCGCCGTTGCCAACGGCGATCTCTCGAAGAAAATCACCGTCGACGTTCACGGCGAGATCTTGCAGTTGAAAGAAGCCATCAACACCATGGTCGATCAACTCAATGCCTTCGCCGCCGAAGTGACGCGCGTGGCCCGCGAGGTCGGCACCGAAGGCAAGCTTGGTGGCCAGGCGCTGGTCCCCGGCGTCGCCGGCACCTGGAAGGATTTGACCGACAGTGTCAACGCCATGGCCGGCAACTTGACCGCCCAGGTGCGTAACATCGCCGACGTGACGATCGCCGTTGCCAACGGCGATCTCTCGAAGAAAATTACGGTCGATGTGCGCGGCGAAATCCTGCAGCTCAAAGAAGCCATGAACACCATGGTCGATCAGCTAAACGCCTTCGCCGCCGAAGTGACGCGCGTGGCCCGCGAGGTCGGCACCGAAGGCAAGCTCGGCGGCCAGGCGCAGGTGCGCGATGTGAGCGGCGTTTGGAAGGATCTCACCGAGAGCGTCAATTTTATGGCCGGGAATTTGACCGCTCAGGTGCGCAACATCGCCGACGTCACCATCGCGGTGGCCAACGGCGATCTCTCGAAGAAGATCACCGTCGATGTGCGCGGCGAGATCCTGCAGCTCAAGGATACCGTCAATACCATGGTGGATCAGTTGCGCAGTTTTGCCGCCGAAGTCACCCGCGTCGCCCGCGAGGTCGGCACCGAAGGCAAGCTCGGCGGCCAGGCGCTAGTCCCCGGCGTCGCCGGCACATGGAAGGACCTGACCGACAGCGTGAATTTTATGGCGGGTAATCTCACCGCCCAGGTGCGTAACATCGCCGACGTCACCATCGCGGTGGCCAACGGCGATCTCTCGAAGAAAATCACCGTCGACGTCCACGGCGAGATCCTGCAGTTGAAAGACGCCATCAACACGATGGTGGATCAGCTGCGCAGCTTCGCCGCCGAAGTGACCCGCGTCGCCCGCGAGGTCGGCACCGAAGGGAAGCTCGGCGGCCAGGCGCTCGTGCCGGGAGTCGCGGGCACATGGAAAGACCTGACGGACAACGTCAACGTCATGGCCGCGAACCTCACGGCGCAGGTCCGCGGCATCGTTAAGGTCGTCACCGCGGTGGCCAATGGCGGCCTGAAAGAAAAACTCACCATAGAGACCAAAGGCGAAGTGGCGGCTTTGGCCGACACCATCAACAATATGACCGACACGTTGGGAGTCTTTGCCGAACAGGTGACCAGTGTCGCCAAGGAAGTCGGCGTCGAGGGCCGTTTGGGCGGTCAAGCGAACGTGCCCGGCGCGGCCGGCATCTGGAAGGACCTTACCGACAACGTGAACCTGCTGGCCGCCAACCTGACCACTCAGGTGCGCGCCATCGCCGACGTGGCGACCGCCGTTACCAAAGGCGATCTTACCCGTTCGATTCAGGTGGACGCCCGCGGCGAGGTGGCCGAGCTGAAAGACAACATCAACGCGATGATTCAGAACCTGCGCGCCACTACCGAGCAAAACACCGAGCAGGACTGGCTCAAGAGCAACCTCGCCCGGTTCACCAGCATGATGCAGGGACAACGGGACCTAGCCACGGTCGGTCAAATGCTCCTCTCCGAGCTTGCGCCTCTGGTGAGCGCGCAGTATGGCGCGGTTTATCAGATGGAAGGCACCAATGGAGATTCGCATCTCAATATGCTGGCCGGCTACGCCCGCACCGAAGGGCAGAATCCAAAGATGCAATTGCCGGTCGGCGTCGGCCTCGTGGGCCAGTGTGCCGTGGAGAAGCGGCGCATCCTGCTTGCCGACGTGCCGCCCGATTACATCCGCATCGGCTCCGGCCTCGGCGAAGGACGGCCACGCAATCTGATCGTGTTGCCCGTCCTCTTCGAGGGACAGACCAAAGCGGTCATCGAGCTGGCCTCGCTCGCGGAGTTCACTTCGACGCACCTGACATTTTTGGCCCAGTTGACGGAAAGCATCGGCATCGTGCTCAATACGATCGAAGCGACGATGCGCACCGAAGGCCTGCTCCAGCAATCGCAGAAGCTGGCGACGGAGCTCCAAGCCCAACAAAAAGAACTACAGCAGACCAACGACGAGATAGCGAGTAAGGCCAAGCAGCTCGCCGAGCAGAACGTCGAAGTGGAGCGCAAGAACCAGGAAATCGAACAGGCGCGCCACGCGCTGGAAGAAAAGGCTTCCGAGCTGGCTCTAGCGTCCAAGTATAAATCGGAATTTCTCGCCAACATGTCGCACGAGCTACGCACGCCGCTGAACTCTGTCTTGATTCTCGCCCAGCAGCTCGCCGACAATCCGGACGGCAATCTACTCCCCAAACAGGTGGAATTTTCCAAAAACATCCATGCCTCGGGCGCCGACCTGCTGAACCTCATCAGCGATATCCTCGATCTCTCGAAGATTGAATCCGGCACCGTCACGGTGGAGCCCGAGGAAGTCCTCTTTTCGAAAGTGCGCGAGGCGGTGGAACGGAGCTTTCAGCATGTCGCCGAAGCGCGCCACCTGCGGTTCGAGATCGAAGTGGATCCCGAGCTGCCGCAGAGCATGAACACCGATCTCAAACGGCTCCAGCAGGTCTTGAAGAATCTGCTCTCCAATGCCTTCAAGTTCACAACCCAGGGCAGCGTATCGTTCCGCATGAAAACGGCGACGAGTGGCTGGAGCTACGATCATCCGGTCCTGAAGAGCGCATCGCGGGTCATCGCCTTCGAGGTGACCGATACCGGGATCGGCATTCCGCCCGACAAGCAAAAGATCATCTTCGAAGCCTTCCACCAGGCCGACGCCGGCACGAGCCGGCGCTACGGCGGCACCGGACTCGGCCTGGCGATCAGCCGCGAGCTGGCGACGCTTTTGGGCGGCGAGATCCGCCTCGCCAGCACGCCTCATCACGGCAGCACGTTCACGCTCTACCTGCCGGAGAATTACTTCGGTTCGGCTTTACCTGCCGGGCTCAGGATCGGGCGGTTCACCCCGGCGCCGCTCATCGTGCAGCAGGCGGTCAAGCCGGCGGAGATCCCGGACGACCGCGAATCTGTTTTGCCGGGGGATCCCGTCATTCTTATTGTCGAGGACGATCCTCAATTCGCCCGATTATTGCTGGATCTGGTGCGCGAACGGGGCCTCAAGGGTGTGGTCACGACACAGGGGTCGGCGGCCCGCGCGCTGGCGCGCGAATTCACCCCGCTCGCCATTATACTGGACATTTTCCTGCCGGACATGCTCGGCTGGACAGTGTTGAGCCATCTGAAACAGGATCCGGGCACGCGTCATATTCCAGTGCAAATCATCAGCGTCGAAGAAGAGCGCATGCAGGGGCTTGGGCACGGCGCGTTCTCCTATTTGATCAAGCCGCCGACCACCGGCGAGTTGGAAAAAGCGTTCGATCGCGTTCTGGACTATGCCCGCTCACCGCGCAAGCAGTTGCTCGTGGTGGAGGACAATGAAGTGGAGCGGCAGAGCATCGTCGAGCTGCTATCGCATGGCAACGTGGACATCGTTACCGCGGCAAGCGGCGCCGAGGCATGGGAAAACTTGTGCGCCGCAAGATTCGATTGTATGGTGCTGGACTTGAGGCTGCCGGATATTTCCGGCTTTGAGTTGCTGGAGCGCATCCGGCAGGACTCGGACCTCCGGGAATTGCCGATTGTTGTTTTCACGGGCAAAGACTTGACCCCGGGGGACGAAGTTCAACTGGCGCGCATGGCCGAAAGCGTCGTGCTCAAAGGCGTACAGTCCCCCGAGCGGCTGCTCGACGAGACCTCTCTGTTCCTGCACCTGGTCACCGGCGAGCTTTCGCCGGCGAAGCAACAGATGTTGGAGCGCCTGCGTCAGAGCGACGAGGCGCTTCGGTCCAAGAAAGTGCTGGTGGTGGACGACGACGTGCGCAACATCTTTGCTTTGACGAGTCTGCTCGAGCAGCACGGCGTGCGGGTGATCAGCGCCGAGACCGGCAAAGACGCGATTTCTCTCCTCGATCGCGACGAAGAGATCGACGCCGTGCTCATGGACATCATGATGCCCGAGATGGACGGCTACGAAACGATGCGCCGGATCCGTAAGGATTCCAGGCGCCGGCTGCTGCCCATTCTAGCGCTTACCGCAAAGGCCATGAAAGGAGATCGCGAAAAATGCCTGGAAGCGGGCGCTTCTGATTACATCGCCAAACCGGTAAACACGGAAGAGCTGCTTGCGCTGTTGCGCATCTGGCTCTTTGGCAGGCAGAGGCCACCAAAAACTTCTTATGAAAACCGAGCCAACGGCGAACATCCTGATAGTTGATGACGATGCGAAAACGCTCATGGCCATGGAAGCGCTGCTTACCGGGCCGGGGCGGAAGATCGTCACAGCTTCTTCCGGCACCGAGGCGCTGCGCCGCCTGCTGCAGGAAGAGTTCGCGCTGATCTTGATGGACGTGCGGCTGCCGGAAATGGACGGCTTTGAGACCGCCGCGCTGATTCGCCAGCGGGAGCGGTTTCGCTACACGCCGATCATCTTCATCTCCGCCATCGATACTCTGGAATCGGACGTCTTCCGCGGCGCCGCCAGTGGCGCCGTCGATTACCTCTTCAAGCCGGTCGTGCCGCAGGTTCTCCAGTCGAAGGTTTCGGTCTTCGTCGACCTTTATCGCATGAACGAGCAGCTCAAGCAGCAGGCCGTTCGCCAAAGCGAGGAACGGTTTCGTCTAGTTGTCGATAGCTTGCAGGACTACGCGGTCTTCATGATGGATCAGGAAGGCCGGGTTTCGTCGTGGAATCTTGGCGCCGAGCGGATCGTCGGCTGGAAGCAGCAAGAGATCGTCGGCCGGCCCTTCGGTCGCTTCTACACGACCGAGGATCTGCACGCGGGACTTCCGGCCCACGCGTTGTGCGACGCCGCGGCCATCGGCCGCTACGAAGAAGAAGGATGGCGAATCCGCAAGGACGGCTCGCGGTTTTGGGCCAACCTCGTGGTCACCGCGCTCGTGGATGATAAGGGCGCGCTGGTGGGTTTTTCGGCGATCATTCGTGACCTGACGGAGCGCAAGCGAGCGGAGGAGGAGCTAAAGCGGCTCAATGCCGAGCTGGAAAAGCGCTTTGCCGAGAAATCGGCGGAGCTCGGCCAAACCATCGGCGAGCGGGAGAATCTGCAGGCCCAGCTGCTGCAGGCGCAGAAGATGGAAAGTATCGGCACGCTGGCCGGCGGCGTCGCCCACGACATGAATAACATTTTGAACATTATCAGCGGATATACCTCCTTGATTTCGCAACATGGAAACAACCCGGCAGACATCAGCCAAAGCGTCGAGGTTATCAAGGAGACGGTGGAACGGGGCGCGGCCCTGGTGCAACAGCTCCTCGCGACGGCGCGCAAGAGCGAGCTGAAATTCGAACAGGTTCAGATCAACGGCGTGCTGGAAAGGCTGCAAAGCCTTCTCAAGGAAACTCTTCCTAAAACGGTCGATTTTATCCTGGATGTCGATGCGGATCTGCCCTTGGTCATGGCCGACTCCAACCTGCTACACCAGGCCGTGCTGAATTTATGCCTCAATGCTCGTGACGCGATGCCGGAAGGAGGCAGGATCCAGGTCACAACGCGACGGGTGGCGGGAGCGAAGCTGCGGCGGGTGTTTCCAGATGCGCCCGAGCAGCAGCAATACGCGTGCATCACCGTAAAGGATACGGGGATCGGCATGAGCCTGGCGACCAAAAGCCGTATTTTCGAGCCGTTTTTCACGACCAAACAGCAAGGAGAGGGAACCGGTCTCGGCCTATCCGTGGTTTACGGCATCGTCGGCAATCATAAGGGCTTTATCGACGTGGCGAGCGAGCCGGGTCGAGGGACAAGCTTCCGCATCTGTCTGCCCATACCCAAAGCCACGGCCGATGGCGGTGAAGTAAAAGAGCAGGCCGCAAAAAAAACGGCAGGAAACGTCGGCACCGGAGAAACCATTCTTTTCGTGGAAGACGAAATACGGCAACTGCAGCTCATGCAGAATTTTTTACAGGGCAAGGGATATCGAATATTGCCCGCCAAAGACGGCGCCGAAGCGGTAGAGATGTTTCTGCAAAAGAGAAACGAGATTGCGTTGGTGATCCTGGACATCGGGTTGCCGAAGTTAGACGGCTGGGAAGTTTTTCGCAAGATCAAAGACATCGACCCCTCGGTGAAGGTCATTATTGCCACCGGCTTTTTGGGGTTGCAAATCGAATCCCAGTTGGCTCTCGGCGAAGTGAGCGCCGTGATCATGAAACCGTACGGTCGGGATGAAATTCTGCAAAGCATCTCTGGCACGCTCCGTAGCCCTGAGACGGCAACCGCCGTCGCGTCGGCTGGATACGAGCCGGCTCCTGGCGCCGCACCCGCCAAAAATCTCTCCTAAAGCAATCCGCGAAAGTCGATTGTAAATTTCCAAAGCTGGTATGACAACGATCGGGGCTATTCCAGTCGCAGATGCGACTTGCTCGGTTTGATCGCCCGATGGGGATAATCCCCCTGCCGGACGGGTTAAAGTTAATGGGGTCACCAGTCGTTTCGGCCATTTGACAGCTTCGGGCTATCGATCCTATAAAGCTGCCAGTCTTATTTAGGCATCATGGTCCCGCCGTGGCTCTGGAGAAGGGGCGGTGGGGTGGCGACGGCTCGTTTTTTGAGAGCTCGATCGGGTGTAGCCTCGTCGAGCTTTTTTATGTGTGCCAATGATCTTCGACAGTTTCGAGAGAGAAAACTTATCCGCTGATCATGCCCGCGAAGTGTTGCTTGCCTCCTCCGCTCCACTCGGTTATTGTCCTTACAATACGTGTTAGCGCCGGAGGAAATTCATGCAGAAGAAGTTAACCATCACGGTCGAGAAGCAGGTCTATGACGGCCTCCGCAGGGTTGTCGGGCGGCGCCGTATCAGCCGATTTGTCGAGTCTGTGGTCCGCCCCCACGTGATCGTCACTGACTTGGAGACGGACTATCGACGGATGGCCCGCGAAGAAGCTCGGGAAAAGGAGGCTTTGGAGTGGGCCGAAGCTACAATAGGAGACGTAGCTGATGAAAAGAGGTGAGGTGTGGTGGGTCAATTTCGATCCGTCTGTAGGCGGCGAGATCCGGAAGCGACGGCCCGCTGTGATCGTAAGCAACGATGCCTCGAACAGGTACTTAAACCGGGTCCAAGTTGTGCCTTTGACCACCGCTGTAGATCGCCTTTATCCGAGTGAAGCCTACGTCGTGGTCAGGGGGAAGAAAAGCAAAGCGATGGCGGACCAACTCACAACGGTAAGCAAGCTGCGCTTGGTAAATCGTTTGCACCGCCTGTCTACGCCAGATCTGACGGGAGTCGAACAAGCAATAAAAGTGCAGTTGGGGTTGAATCCGTAATTTCTCTCCTAGCTCGCTGGCCAACTCCCGTTGGCTTCGCGGGCAAGAGTGCTCACCGACACGCCGTTGGCCCCGGCAGCACACAAATATCCTGTGTCATATTTCACTTGCTCCAGCCATTTGACAGCGGGGGGAGTTTGTCGTACAGATCCCCCAGTTTTGCATCATTGTCCGGCCCGTGGCTCCGGAGAAGGAGCAGGGGAGATGGCAGCTACTCGTTTTCCGAGAGCCCGATTGGGTCCAACCCAGTCGGGCTTTTTATTTGAAACTGAGACCGCCGTAACGAGAGTAGACTTGTCCGATATGGCATTCTAGGACGGCGAGCCTTCTCGAATTCTTAGCGGATGTTCCTCGATGATCTTTTCCAATTCCATCCAATTCTCCGAGGATAGGTCATCGGGCTCTGCTAGAAGGCGATCCAGCGCCTCCAAGGCGGCGCGGTTCCGCTCCGGCAACTGAGTTCCCTCCGGGTGGAGCGTCTCAATGACAACCTTTACCGGCCCAGATTTACAGGGAAGGGCCTCGTCCAGCCGTATCACCCGGCTATCTTCAAGCACACCTCCAACCTCGTAACGACCGGCCATTGGTATCACCTCCTTCGATCCGCCTATCCGAAAGGGATTCTTGGCCATTAAAAGTTTCTTCCGTTGGCCACCGAGATCAAATTATATGAGAGTGACACAGGGGGTCAAGACGGGGACGCTGCATTCTGAGACGGCTAGCCCAAGCGAGGGTGTGTTTGCGTGTCCGGGTCCAGTACGGGCTTCTGACCTGCACGATAGTCTTCAAGAACCTGATTCGCTTCGGCGGAAAGAGCCGGCCTTGGCCCAGGGTCTCGAATAATTTCGTCCCAGCGCCGATCATCAGCATCGAGGAATACGACTTCGACGTCCACAGGCCCGGGGTCCGGTGCCGGCTCTCTCAGGCGTACCTGTCCATTTTCATATTTAGCTTTGGGTATCTTCATCTGAACACAATTTACATGATCTCTGATGCCTCGTCTATAGGCGGTTTCGATGGCGTGCAGGAGAAAATCCAGCAAGCGTTAGTGGGATAAAAAAAGCTTCGCGCATTCCTGGCTGCAGAAATAGTTGCCCGCCTGCAGGATCGCTTCTCTCTTGGGCACGTAGGTTTGGCATTGTGGATCGAGGACCATTTCCTCGCCCTCCGGGGAAGCCGAACCGCGGCGCTTGGCGGACCGGGTGCTGGCAAGATAAGCCTTGATGGCGCGAATCACGATATAGACGATGAGAACAATGAACAGGAGGCGTAGTAGCAACGGGTCGGTCCTGACGTTCGAGATCCGAACTATGCGTGATACAAGTGGATCTTTTTGTCGTCCTTCACATTGATCAATAGCTCGGAGATCGTCACGCCCAGCTCCGGATGGATCACTTGCGGCGCGATCTCGCTCAGCGGAAGCAAAACGAACTTTCGGCTCGACATCTCCGGGTGGGGGATTCTCAGGCTTTTCTTTTTTAAAATCGCGGCGTCATATAACAAAATATCGAGATCGATGATGCGCGCGCCCCAGCGCTTTTTGACCTTCTTGCGTCCCATGGCTCGCTCGATATTTTTGAATTTCTTCAAGAGCATGTCGGGCTTGAATTTGGTTTCGATCTCGATCGCGCCGTTGACATACCACTCCTTGGCATCGCCGATCGGTTCGCTTTCATAGAGGGAGGATTCCCTGACGATCTTGGTATCCGGCAGCTTGGCCACGCGGCCGAGGGCTTCCAAGAAGTTTTCCTTCTTGTTGCCGACGTTGGAACCTATCCCGATATATACTTGGTGGGCTACCGTGTTTGTCATGGCGCCTAGCGGGAAAGATGCCTAGAACCTGACCCGGCGGATTCTTTCCGCGACCTCCTTCAGTTTTTCTTTGCCGACGCAAACGGTAAATCGGACATAACCCTCGCCGGCCTCGCCAAACCCGTTACCGGGAGTCGTCACGACGCCGGCTTCTTCTAGCAGCTTGGTCGTGAAATCCGCGGACGATAACCCTTTAGGCGCGGCTACCCAGACGTAAAACGTCGCCCGTGGTTTTTCGCATTCGAGACCCACGGCGCGCAGTCCGTCGACCAGAATATCACGCCGTTCCTGATAAATTTTCCTCGATGGCTCCACGATGCTGTCACCCAGCTTGAGCGCTTCGATGCCGGCTTCCTGAATAGCCTGGAAAATGCCGGAGTCCAGATTGGACTTGACTTGGGCAAGACCGCCGACCAGGTCGGCGTTGCCGACGGCCATGCCGATGCGCCAGCCGGTCATGTTGAAGGTCTTCGAAAGAGAATGGAACTCGATGGCGACTTCTTTCGCGCCATCGACTTCGAGAAAACTCATGGGGCGGTAGCCGTCGTATCCCATTTCGGTGTAGGCGGCGTCATGGCAGACGATCACGTTGTTTTTATGGGCGAAACCGACGACCTTTTTGAAAAACTCCTTATCGGCGACGGCAGCGGTGGGATTGTTCGGATAATTGATCCACAATAATTTTGCCTGTTTCGCGACATCCGCAGGGATCGAATCCAAGTCCGGAAGAAACTGGTTTTGTTTTTTCAGCGGCAAGAAATAATTTTTTCCGCCGTTGAATGCCGCGCCGATGTGGTAGACCGGATAGCCGGGGCTGGGAACCAGGACGACATCGCCGGGCTCGACGAAAGCGACCGCCATATTACCGATGCCTTCCTTCGAACCGATCAAGGAGACCACTTCCTTGCCGGCATCGAGTCTTACGTTGAAACGGCGCTGATACCAATTCGCCACGGCGTCGCGAAACTCCGCCATGCCGGAGCTATTAGGGTAGCGGTGGTTAACCGGCTTGCTCGCGCCTTCGATCAGCTTCTCGACGATGACCGGCGGAGTCGGGATGTCAGGGTCGCCGATACCAAGGTCGATCAAATCGACGCCCCGGGCCAGAGCTTCGCGTTTTCTCCGATCGATCTCGGCGAATAAATAGGGCGGCAACTCCCCGATTCTTTTAGCTTTTTTTATAATAAGGCCCAATCTGCCCGAACCTCCACAAGAAAATCGCTCTGTTTCTACCTGTTTTTTGCTATTTTAACAACCGGTAAGTAAAATCGGTAGTAACTCTACTGACGAAATCCCATGACGGTCTTTGTCGGCGTAAAAAATGGACATCATCATCGATGGCTATAATTTGATCGGAAGCGATCAAGGATTGCGCGGTGCGCTCGAGCAGAAGCGCGACTGGCTTATTCACCGGCTTTCGCTCTACAAAACGATGAAAGAGTTCGGGCTTGTTGTGGTCTTTGACGGTTGGCGCTCCGGCTCGGTTCATGAGGTCGAAGAAAAGCGAGATGGTATCAACGTTGTCTATTCGCGGCAGGGAGAGAAGGCCGACAGCGTGATCGTTCGCGTGGCGCGCCAGAGGGGCAGCGGCTGTGTGGTGGTGACTTCGGACCGAGAAGTGCGCGCTGCCGTCGAAAAGTTTGGCGCAGTGGCGATTTACGCCGGAGAATTTGCCGGCATTCTTCGCCGGCTCGACATGCCCTTTGCCGATCCTGACGACGAGACGGATGCCGCCCCTCGGCGCGGCGGAAATCCTAATCAGCTCTCAAAAGCCGAGAGAAGACGGCGGGAAAAACTAAAGAAGCTTTGGCCGTGAGGCGTTTCCTCGGCGCGGTGAGGAACGGTAGTCTTTCCATCGACGGCCTCTTATGATCTATGCCTAATAGGGAGAAAAGCGCGTGATTCCGCTGGGCGACGAAAATCCGACGGTCCTTTGGCCGGTCGTTACTTTCACCTTGATTGCGGCGAACGTCGTCGCCTTTCTCTATCAACTTTCGCTGCTCATGGTCGATCCGCGCTTGGAGCAGGCATTGATCTATCAGCTCGGACTGGTGCCGGCGGCGCTCACGCATGGAGTTTTTCCGGTCGGCGGCTATGCGACGCTTGTAAGTTCCATGTTCTTGCACGGCGGCTGGATGCATCTGATCGGCAACATGATTTATCTTTGGATTTTCGGCAACAACGTGGAAGATAGCATGGGGCATCTGCGTTTCATCGTTTTCTTCCTGCTCACGGGCATTCTCGCTGCTGGCGCCCACATCTTGATGCAGCCGTCGTCGACCGTTCCGACCATCGGAGCTTCGGGAGCGGTGTCCGGCATCCTCGGCGCATACCTGGTTCTCTATCCGCGCGCCAGGGTCAAAACACTCTTGCCGCTGGGAATTTTTTTAACGGTGGTTCATCTTCCCGCCTGGTTCTTCTTGATCTTTTGGATGGGTTGGCAAATTTTCAGCCAAGCCTTGGTTCCCGCCGATCCCAACGCTGGCGGGGTTGCCTACGCCGCCCATATCGGCGGCTTCATCGCGGGAGTATTGCTGATTGCTTTTTTCCGGAAGTACCGCCGACGACGTTACTAGCGATACTCATGGTGATAACGATTTCTTTACTTAGGGCTCTTGCCTGGCGCTTGCTTCCACTCGGCTCAAGAGTTGATTGTAGAAAATCAGAACCGAGCCGTCTGGATATTGCCAGCGTTCCTCGGGAACGCGTTGGCCCATGACTTTGGTTACCCGCGCCGGGTTACCTAGTATACGCTTAACCTCTCCCGGCGTATGCCCTGCTACCGGTCGGCGTTTGATGGCCGCATCTTTGACGGCCGGCGTCCAGGGTTGGGATCGAATCCACTCGACCCGCTCTTTTTCCACCTCGGCCGCCTCCGTTGCCTTTTTCTTTTCAGTGGCCCTCGGATCCCCGGACACTATTGTTAGGTTAAGTTCATCGAGAAATGCCGCTGGAGAAATGAATCCTACCTGTCCGGAGTCGAATTTAACTCTATAGTACGGGTCTTTGTCTTTTTGCCCCGCGAGTTCGATGATCTCGAAGGATTCATTGTCACGGGCACGGAACGAGGCGGCGCTCTTGGTCGGAGCACTGAGGAAAATGGGCGTTCGGCTATCCGTCGAGGCAATCCAATAGACCATGCCGACACGGCTTGCCAGGGCATCGAGCTGGGCCTTCGTGTAATGAGAGGAGCCGAGCGCGATCGAGACGACAAGCAATGATGCCAGCAACGAAATTCCCAGGGCCGTTTTCACCGGAGCACCGTCATCGATTGCAGTCTTAACAAGCATTGTTCCCACGCCGCCGACCTCAAAGCATGGTATAAAAATCCGTGCCGCAAACCAAGCCTCAGCGTTTCGTCAGGTCCGTTTGCCGTGAACTTCCAAAAGCTGGTCGGCTCTTCGGTACCGAGAGAGCAGGATTGCGACGGATAAACCTGAATTCCGCAGTTGAACATGAGCGAGGGGCGAACCTGGAGCGGCGAAGACACCCAGGGGTGCTGTTTCAAAGTCTTTTCTGACGCTTGGCACAACGCCTTATTACTCTGACAAAGTTCGCACAGCAGCGAAGTCTGTCCTGAGCTCAGGGGTAGAAAAGCATTGTCTTCGTTGCGCAAGGTTTGCCCCTCGCTTACAGCGTCACTTTCCCACTACGGAATCCGGGATAAAAAAAGGGGTCACGGAGACCCCCTTTCGTCTTGGTTGCGGGGCCGGGATTTGAACCCGGGACCTCAAGGTTATGAGCCTTGCGAGCTACCAGACTGCTCCACCCCGCGGCAAATATCTGAAAAGAATTCATACCCTTTGGATTGCGCGGAGTCAAGGTAAGCGCGTGGCTCGAGCCGAAATTAGTACGAAGAAAACATTTCGACAGATTCACCGGACCGAATCCGCGGGGCCGTTGAGTTGTGACAGAAAGTAAAATAACGCTTGACATCTGATCCGCCTCCGTACTAAAAAGCGCGACAGTATGCAGCAGCGGCTTTGTTCACCAATACAATTTTTGACGTGGATCAAGCGAGCATGCCTCCCGCTAACACACACAATTTCGCCGGCTTAGCGTTGTCGCGCTGATTTGGGTTTTAAGCTGGCTCTTTGCCGACGTGTCTCTTCTCGGCCGGAGCGGCGGGAGTTTCTTTGGCGTACAGACCGTAGGCGCCGCCGATATCTCTTACATCTACGATGAGCTGGGACGCCTTCGCGCGGTCGTCGATCCCAACCTCGACACCGCAGTCTACAACTACGACGCGGTGGGCAACCTGCTTTCGATCACCCGTCAGAGTTCGGCGACTGTCTCGATCATCGAGTTTACTCCCGACAGCGGCCCGGTCGGCACGACGGTTACCATTTTCGGTACCGGCTTCAGCGCTACGCCGAGCCAGAACAGCGTGACCTTCAACGGCATCTCTGCAAGTGTGACTTCGTCCACCAGTACTCAAATCGTCACACCTGTTCCCGCCGGGGCGACCACCGGAGTGATCGGCGTGACCACGCCGGGCGGGTCCGCCACTAGCGCGCAGGTGTTTACGGTAACTTCAGATACTGGAGCGCCGACGATCACAGGCTTTACGCCAACGATCGGTCTCGCCGGAACGGCGGTCACGGTAACCGGAACGAATTTTGAGATAGTTCCGTCCAACAACGTTCTCAAATTCAATCAGACCTACGCACCCGTGACTTCGCCGACGACTACGAGTTTGGGCACGACGGTTCCTTATTACACCGCTTCGGGTCCCATCAGTGTTACGACTCCGAAGGGCAAAGCCGTCAGCAGCAGCGACTTCTTTATTCCCCCGGCTCCATACACCGCCAGCGACGTTGAGTATACGGGCCGGATTGTCCTTGATGGCCCCAGCCTCACGGCCACGATCAACACCGCCAACAAGGTAGGATTGGTTGTCTTCGATGCCACCGCCGGCCAGACGGTCAGCTTAGGGGTAAATTCATCGACCCTCCACAGCAGCAGTAAACTAAAACTCTACAATCCCAACGGCATCTTTCTCGCGGACAATGGTGTGCTCCTTAATACAAACGTGAATATCCACTTGACCCCGGCGGTGACGGGAACCTACACGATTCTGGTTGATCCATTCACCACGAACACCGGCAGCGTAACCTTGACGCTTTCTTCCGAGGTCAACGCTGGAACCATCTTGGTGGACGGAGCGTCGGTGACTGCGACGATCAACCGGGTCGGACAGCGGGCGCGCATGACGTTCAGCGGCACGGCGGGACAGTTCGTCAGTCTGGGGGTCAACTCCTCGACCCTCTTCAACAATAGCGACCTCTACATTTACAAGCCGGACGGCAGCACACTGTCGTCGTCTTCTACGCTGAATACGACCAACAACTTCCACTTGACGCTGCCGGCGACCGGAACCTACACGATCATCGTGGATCCGGATCAGACGAGCACCGGAAGCGTTACTCTAACGCTATCATCGGAGGTGGACGCGGGTCCTATAGTCGTGGACGGAGCGTCGGTGGCCGCGACGATGAACCGAGTTGGCCAACGGGCACGCATGACGTTCAGCGGCACGGTGGGGCAGGTGGCGAGCTTAGGAATCAATTCAACGACGCTCTCGACGGGCACCGATTTGTTCGTTCTAAAGCCAGACGGAACCACGTTAGCGTCCAGCACCAGTATCACCAGCACGTCCACCAACTTCCACCTGACTCTACCGGCGACGGGAACCTATAACATTCTTATCGATCCTGATAACACGTGGACCGGCAATATGACTTTGACGCTTTCTTCAGAGGTCAACGTTGGAGTGCTCACGATCAACGATCCCGCTGTGCCGGTTACCATCAGCCGGGTTGGCCAGCGGGCGCGGGCTACGTTTAGCGGGACGTCAGGACAACAGGTGACGGCGCGCGTAACCGGCAGCACCATGGGATCGGTCACAGTGCAGATGCTCAAGCCCGACGGCACGCAACAAACAACCGGCACCTCACCCGCGAGCAGTTTTAATTTAGCTACGCAGACACTGGGCACCACCGGAACCTACACGATATTGGTTGACCCCGGTTCGACAAACACCGGAAGCCTGAATTTACGCGTGACTAGCCCGTGACGTCGCCAAGGAGTTCGTGATGAATTGGGTTAAGGACAAGGACCAAGACGGCAAGCTGACGGTTGCAATAACCGTTCTAATCGCAGGCTTGTTTGTGGTCCTGCTTCCTTTCTACTCCGTGACGCCTCAGTCTCAACCCAGACTCCAACCCTTTTGCCAGGTCAATCGGCGACTCTGCTCTCGGACGGCAATTTCTTGTTGATCGGCGGCGAATCTGCCAGTGGTCCACTGAGGACGGCAGCCATTTGGAATCCTGCGGCGGGCGGCACTACGCGGCTTACTGCAAGATTAGAGCACGGGCGCGCATGGCACACGGCAACGATGCTGCCGGACGGGACCGTCCTCGTATTCGGCGGCGTCGGTTCAAAGGGTCAAGTGCTTTCCTCTCCCGAGTTCTTTAATCCGGAAACCCAATCGTTTCAGTCCGATCAATCCGAAATCGAAAATCTAAAATCCAAAATTCTTCTCACGCCTCGTTCTCACCATACCGCGACTCTCCTAACCGACGGGCAAGTTCTCGTGGCGGGCGGCGTCGGGTCCAATGGTCACGTTCTGAGTTCGGCTGAACTCTTTGACTATGAAACCCATTCCTCAGTACTCGTTACTCAGTCCTTATCGACTGCACGCCGTAGTCACACGGCGACTCTGACCGATGAGGACAAGGTTCTGTTGCGTGGTGGTTCGGACGCCAACGGTATTGCTCTTGACGAGGGCGAGCTGTTTGATCCGGCGACCCAACGCTTCACTCCCGTCGATGCTGCGACACTCAACGCAACTCCGCCCCCAGGCAATCCCATACTCGTTGCGTCCATTCCCGTAAGTGGTTCGGTTGATGTTCCGATCGACACTGTAATTTCACTTCGCTTCTCGAAGCCCCTTAGAGTCGAAACGATTAACCCAAATACCGTCACTCTCCGCGGCCCGCAGGGGATCGAAGCGGTGAAGGTCGTACCCGCAGAAGGCGGCATGCTCGCGTTCATCACGCCGGAGGCTGACTTGTTGCCGGGAGCCACTTACTCATTGACCGTAAACGGCGCTCTTGACCGCGAGGGTTTGTTGCTGCCTGTATCAGGGATCAGCTTTACCACCCAGACCTCGGGAGGCAGTGGTCCACTGCCGGGAGGGGACGCTTCGACATCAGGAGGGCCTCAATCCAAAAGCGGCCCCGCAGACGAAAATCCAAAATCCAAAATCGGTGGGGACGAGGAGGATGAGTGGGAGTGGAAGGGGATGCGGAAAGACGGCAAGCCTCACTCCGATTGGGAAGACTTGCTGCCGCTACAGGCTCCCGCGAACATAACGGCGCTAGCCGGCCAAGTGTTGGACCTCAGAGGCCGTCCGCTCGCCAATGTGACTCTGAAGATCGAATCAGAATACGGCGGCGAAGATAGCTCAGCTCGAACAGACGAGACGGGTCGCTTCCTAATAACCTACCTTGATGCCCGATGGTCAGAACTAATTATCGACGGTCGCCGCGGCCACAATCCAAGATCCAAAAGCGACAATTCAAAATGGGGCTACGGTGTTTTCAAATACGGCCTCGATATTACCCAAGGCCAGACCAACATTCTCCCGTTCACTATCTGGCTACCCAAGATCGATACGGCTAACGCGGTAAAGATTCCATCGCCTACGACAGACGAAGTCGTTGTCACCAGCCCCAAGCTTCCGGGACTCGAACTAAGGCTTGCTCCCGGCACGGTGATCAGAGACCATGACGGCAACGTGGTTACGGAGGTAAGCCTCACGCAGATTCCCATAGACCGCCCGCCGTTTCCGCTGCCCGTCTACATCGCCACGCCGATCTATTTTACCGCCCAGCCGGGCGACGCCTATATCGAAGGCTACGGGGCGAGGGTGATCTATCCAAATACGTTCAAAGATCTGCCCGGCGCGCGGGCCAATCTCTGGCACTACACTACGGACGGCAAGGGCTGGACCGTTTACGGTATGGGAACGGTAACGCAGGACCGAACTCAAGTCGTGCCCGATCGCGGCGTGCGCATCTATGGGTTTGCCGGAGCCATGATTAACTTCCGTTCCCCGGGTCCCAAACCGCCGAAGTGCAAGGCAGGCGAGAAGTGCAAAGGGGGAGACCCGCTGGACCTCTCCACCGGGCTTTTCTCGACGGCAAAGTCCGATCTCTGGGTGCCCGATGTGATGCCGCTAAACCTGGAGCGCACCTATGTCGCCGAAGACGCCAACTCGCGGCCTTTCGGCGTGGGCGCGACCCATCCCTATGAGATCTTTCTCTGGTCCGCCAATCAGTATCAGGAGGCGGACTTGATATTGCCCGATCAGAGCCGGATTCATTATGTGCGCACTTCTCCGGGCACGAGTTTTTCGACTGCCGTGTTCGAACACCGTGCGCCCGATGCGTCCTGTCCGACCTGCGTAGGAAGTCCGACCAAGTTTTACGGTTCGAAGATTGTGTATGCCGGTCCGGTGGGCAACAACGGCTGGCATCTTACATTGAAGGACGGTGCCGAGTATTTTTTCTTCGACACCGGCCCGCTTCAATGGATTCGTGATCGAACCGGCAACCAGACCACTCTGGTGCGGACTCTGGATGTATTCGGCACCATCGCCAGTATCCTCTCCCCCAACAACCGCTGGATCGCATTTACCTACGACGCCGGCAATCGAATCACGCAAGCGAAGGATAATAGTGGTCGGGTCGTCAATTACGAGTACGACGCCAGCGGTCGGCTGATCAAAGTCACCGATCCCAACGGCGGAAGTACCGAGTACACTTACGACGCCTCGCACAGGATGCTTACCATCAAAGACCCGCGCCAGATCGTTTTCCTGACCAATCAATATGACGCCAACGGCAGAGTAACCACACAGACCCAAGCCGATGGCTCGACGTATCAATTGGCCTATACCTTGGACGCCGGCAATAACGTGACTCAGGTCGATCTCACCGACCCGCGGGGAAAAGTCCGGCGCACGACGTTCAACGCTGACGGCTATCCCTTGTCCAATGTCTATGGGTTAGGTGCCCCGGAGTCGCAGACCATCACCAATGAATGGCAGTCAGGAACCAATCTTCTATTGTCCGTGACGGATGCGTTGGTCATCGACGGGCAGAGCCGCAAGACCGCCTACACTTACGATGCAAAAGGCAATGTCGTTACAGTCACTCGGATGGCCCAGGACCCGGGAAGTGCGGTTACGACCACGTACACCTACGAGCCCAATTTCAACCAGGTGGCCACCATCATCGATCCGCTCAATCACACAACGACCTTTGGTTATGACGCCAAGGGGAATTTGGTCTCAGTGACTAATCCCCTGAACCAGACAACCACGATCGCGCGCAACGCTGCCGGACAGCCGCTGTCGATCACCGATCCGCTCAACAATACGACTCAGTTCACATATAACTTCGGAGACCTCGCGGCTACAACCGATCCGCTGGGAAACGTTTCGAGTAGAGCGACTGACTCCGCAGGCAGGGTCCACAACGTCACCAACCCTCTCGGAAATCCGACCATCTACGATTACGACGTGCTGAACCGGTTGACCCAGGTTCTCGATCCGCTCAACGGAACGACTGGGTTCACCTACGACGCCAACGGGAACCTCCTCGGCGTTACCGACGCGCGGAGCAACGCGACGTCCTACACCTACGACAGTATGGACCGGCTGGCGACCCGTGTCGATCCGCTGACGAGAAGCGAAAGCTATCAGTACGATCTCGGCGGCAACATGACTCAGTTTACTGACCGAAAATCCCAGGGAACGAGCTATACCTACGATGCGCTCAGTCGCCGGACAGGTGTGACGTACGCGGACACGTCCACGACGGCCTACACTTACGACGCAGGCAACCGGCTGACTCAAGTCGTAGATTCCATCGCTGGAACCATTACGCGCAGCTACGACGGACTGAACCGGCTCACCTCTGAGACCACACCTCAAGGCTCAGTCAGCTACACCTACGACGCAGCCGGTCGGCGGGCTTCGATGACGGTCAGCGGTCAGTCGTCTGTCGTCTATTCTTACGACAACGCCAACCGCCTCACACAAATCACCCAGGGCTCTTCCACAGTAACCTATACCTATGACAACGCAGGCCGGAGAACCAGTCTTACCCTTCCCAATGCGGTTCTGGTAGAATACAGCTACGACGCGGCATCACGGTTGACCGAGATTACCTACAAGCAGAACGGGACGACATTGTTAGGAAACCTGACCTACGAATACGACAAGAACGGCAACCGGACGAAGATAGGCGGGAGTTTCGCCCGCACGGGATTGCCGCAAGCGACTACGTCCACAGCGTACAACACGGCCAACCATCAGACGACGTTCGGCGACAAGACTTTGATCTATGATAACAACGGCAATCTTCAGACGATCACCGATGGGAGCGGCACGACGACCTACACCTGGAGCGCCAGGAATCAGTTGACCGGTATCAGCGGACCGGGAGTCAGTGCGAGCTTTGTGTACGATGCGTTTGGGAGACGAGAAAAGAAAACCATCAACGGAAATCTCACTGAGTTTTTGTTCGATGACCTAAACGTAGTGCCGGAGACGTCGAGCGCACCCATGCTCGCAAACATCTTAACTAGCCTAAATGTTGACGAAGTGTTGACACACACGGATGTCGTATTGGGAAACACAACTTCGGTTTTGAAAGATGCGCTCGGTTCTACAATCGCGCTAACCGACTCTTTTGGTGCGGTTCAAACAGAGTTTTCTTATCAGCCGTTCGGACAGACAACGTACTCTGGTGCGCTAAGCAGTAATTCAAGCGAATTTACCGGGAGGGAGAACGACGGGTCTGGACTTTATTACTATCGTGCACGCTATTATCAGCCGCTTCTTTCTCGGTTTATTTCGGAGGATCCGTTCGCGTGTGAACGTAACAAGGGGGCTAACTTATACGCGTACGTGTCCAACGATCCAATAAATCTAACAGATCCTTTTGGTCTCGCACCAAGAGGCGGTGGTGGTCCAAATACGTGTGACTACTATGACGATCGATGCAACCGAAAAAACAACAAAAGTGCGCCGGACCCAGATAATTACGATTGTAACGCAGGCAGGTGTTGCCGTGACTTTGGAAATGGCCCCATAGATAGGTGTGTCCGCCAATGTCTTGTTTCAAACGATGAGGTTTGTGGTGAGCTTCAGTCCGGAAGCGGCGCGTGTAGGCTTATTGCTCATGTTGTCTGTTATATTACGTGTTTCAAAGTACCCGTTGATATTCCCCCGTCGTGCAAGAAAATAAGATTTGGTTAGAAAGCAGAGCCCGGACTCATTTCCGGTGCTAGCGTCTGAGCGTGGAACTTATAATAAATGTGTTGTTGTATCTTGTTCCGACATTTGGGATTGGTGTCATCCTTAGACAAGACGGACAATTAAAACTGATCATGGCGGTGATCTCTCTTGCTGCTTCTTTGATTGGAGAAGTAACATTCCTGGCATCATCAGGCGTGTATGGACCGATTGCGAGCGTGGACTTCTGGAAAACCGTGGGCACCTTTTATCTTATGGCGGTTTTCCCGCTCGGATTGTGGGCTGCGATGTTTGCGGGTGCTGGACTAGAGACCGCGCAAACAAAATTAACCCAAATTAAGAATCGTAGAGTTCTGCTATCGTTTCTAGGCAGTGTAGTTGGTGTCCTCATAGGTGGGGTTTTCATGTTTATATACAGTCAGCTCATCTTTTTGATGGAAAGTGCAACTGTTCCACCTGACGCGTTGCCATACACATTGTCAGGACTGGTGGCCGGGGGCTTTTCGGGTTTCTATTGCGGTTTAGTTATGACTCGGGGTCAGACACGGGGTCAGACGCGACTTTGTTGACAATCTTGCGATTAGGCCACCTCGTAAATCGTCCTTTAACCGGGATTTTGGTGTTTCGCTTCCAGCATTTTTATTTTTCTTGATCCAATAGCGTTCTTCCTGCACATAGAGTCCCCGCAATTTTGGTTAATTGCGTGACACCAAGCGGGCAGGTCTTCTTCTAATCCGAGCTCCGCTATCTCATTTTGTTTATGATCCAAACGGGAACTGGCTCAGCGTCCCGGGTGCCCCGATTTAGGTATTAGGTAAACCGTTTTGATGTTTCCCCAGCCGGTGTCAGGTGGCTCAGTTGTGACTTGGGTTTTCAGATGGTAAGTTTATGTCTGTGAAAAAGCCGGGGGTCGTTATCGATCAGGAATATCTCAAACACCAACCGGGAGACGGCCATCCCGAGCGACCCGAACGGATTCAGGTTCTGCTTCAGCTCACTCAAGCGTTAGACGCCGGTAAGTTTCATTTGTTGCCGCCGAGGCCGGCGACGAGAGCCGAAATCGAGTCCTGCCACCAATCCGATTACGTCTCTTTACTTGAGTCCACCTCGAAGGCAAACCGGTATGCTTTGGACGGCGATACGATCACCTGTCGCGATTCCTTCGGCGTGGGTATGCTGGCGGTGGGAGGCTTTTTGCGGCTGCTCGACGCCATCGCAGCAGGCGAGAACCCAAACGGTTTCGCCCTGGTCCGGCCGCCCGGCCATCACGCTTTGCGCAATCGCGCGATGGGCTTCTGCATGTTCAACACCATTGCCATCGGCGCGGAGTACTTGAAGCGGATTTACGGCGCGCAGCGGATCTTGATCATGGACTGGGACGTGCATCACGGCAACGGCACCCAGGATGCCTTCTATGAAGATCCGTCGGTGCTGTATATTTCGACGCACCAGTTTCCATACTATCCCGGCTCTGGCGCGATGGACGAAGTGGGTGCGTGCGCAGGAGAAGGCTATACGGTGAACGTCCCGCTCCCTGCCGGTTGCGCCAACGCAGAGTATCTCAGGGTCTTCAATGATCTCATCGTACCGCGGGCGGCCGAATTCGCGCCGGAGTGGATACTGGTATCGGCCGGCTTCGACCCGCACCGGCGTGATCCTCTCGGTGGCATGGGAGTAACGGAGGAGGGGTTCGCTGCGATGGCCAAGATGTTATTAGATGTGGCCGATCAATGTTCCGACCGTCGAATAGCATTTTTGCTCGAAGGCGGATACGATCTGGCGGCACTACGGAATTCCGTCGCCGTGGTGCTGAACGCGTTGCGGAACCGGGAAAGCGCTTCGGTTCCGTTAACAGAATCGGCTGGTGAACGGTTGCGACCGCTGATCCGTCGAATTCAGCAAGTGCACGAAAAATATCATTAATACAACTATTGACCCTCTCGCACTACTCGTCTATCTTTAGATTCCAATTCTATTACAGTTTGGTTACGAATCATGAACACAGCTGAACAACGCAGAGTTGTCATCACCGGCCTCGGGCTCGTCAGTCCACTCGGCACTGGGCTGGCTAAAAATTGGGATGCCTTATCTGGAGGCCGCTCGGGTATTCGAAAGCTAACCCATTTCCCTATTAGCGACGCGTTTGCCTCCCGAATCGCCGGCGAAGTCCCAGATTTTCGAGCTGAGGATTTTATCGAAACGAAAGAGGTCAAGAAAATGGATCTCTTTATTCAATACGCCGTGGCAGCGGCGGCGATGGCTGCGGAGGACGGCGATTTTAAGGTTGAACCGGACTGGGCGGCGCAGGTCGGCGTGATCGTCGGCGTCGGTTTCTGCGGTATCGAGACCATCGAAACGACCAAGGAAGCCTTGCTCAACGGCGGTCCGCGCAAGATTTCTCCATTTTTTATTCCCAAAGTGATTTCGAACCTCGCGCCGGGTCAGATCGCGATCCGGCATGGGGCCAAGGGCGTGAACTGGACTCCGACCTCAGCTTGCGCCTCGGGGACCCATGCCATCGGCGAAGCGTTCCATTTGGTTCGTCGCGGTCTCCAAGACGCGGTCATCGCCGGTGGGGCGGAATCCGCGATCACGCCGCTCGGCGTCGGCGGTTTTGCCGCCATGAAAGCGCTTTCGACGCGCAATGACGATCCGGAACGCGCCAGCCGGCCTTTCGACAAGAACCGCGACGGGTTCGTCATCGGCGAAGGATCGGGCATCCTGATCGTCGAAGAGCGGGAGCGCGCGCTCAAGCGTGGCGCGAAAGTCTACGCGGAAGTCATCGGCTACGGCGCCAACGGCGATGCGTATCATATCACCGCGCCGGCGCCGGAAGGAGATGGCGCGGCGCGCTGCATGGCCCTGGCGCTGAAAGACGCCGGCATCGCGCCCAGCGATGTGGACTACATCAACGCCCACGGCACTTCGACGGAGTACAATGATGCCAACGAGACCCAGGCGATCAAAAGAGTTTTCGGCGAGCATGCGCTCAAATTGGCTGTCAGCTCGACGAAATCCATGACCGGGCATCTGCTCGGCGCGGCGGGCGCGGTGGAAGGTGTGTTTTCCGCCTTGACGTTGCACCACGGAATCATTCCGCCGACCATCAATTACGAAAACCCGGATCCGGCATGCGACCTTGATTACGTGCCTAATGTAGCGCGCAAGGCCAACGTCCGCGTAGTGCTGTCCAACTCATTCGGATTCGGCGGAACCAACGCCTGCGTAATTTTTCGGAGGCCTGAATGAGCGGTGCGCGTCGGCGAAGCGTCATCCTGGGTACCGGGTCGGAACTTCCTACCAAGGTCATCACCAATCGGGACTTGGAAAGAATGGTGGAGACCAGCGACGAGTGGATCACCGTGCGCACCGGCATCAAACAACGGCGGGTACTGGAAGAGGGGAAAGGCAACGCCGACATGGCCTACCACGCCGCGGTGCGGGCGCTCGCGGACGCGGGGATGGAGGCAGGCGACCTGGATGCCATCATCATGGGAACCGTGACGCCGGACTATCTTTTTCCCAGCTCTGCCTGCGTTCTCGAGGATCTGCTCGGAGCGCGCAAGGCGTTTTCCTTCGATGTAAACGCCGCCTGCGCCGGTTTTCTCAACGCCCTGGCGGTGGCGGATTCATTCATTCGCATCGGGCGGGCGCGCACGGCGCTGGTGGTGGGCTCCGACGCGCTCACCCGGTTGCTCAACTGGGATGACCGCACGACCTGCATCCTGTTCGGCGACGGGGCCGGCGCCGTGGTGCTGGGGGCTTCGGAGAGTGGCGACCGCGGGATATTGAGCGCGCGCCTGCGCACCGACGGCTCTCACGCAAAGACACTCTATGTGCCGGCTGGCGGCTCGCTCAAGCCGGCCAACCCGGAAACAGTCCAGAATAACGAGCACACGATCACAATGAACGGCAAAGAGGTGTTTAAGCTGGCAGTTCGCTCTATGGAAGAGATCAGCCGCCAGGCGCTGGAAGAGGCGGGCATCGGCATCGAGCAAGTGGCGCTAGTGATCCCGCACCAGGCCAATCGCAGGATCATCGTCGCCTTGGCCGAGCGGCTTCGCGTGTCGATGGAAAAGGTCGTCGTCAACGTCGATAAGTACGGCAATACGTCCGCGGCTTCCGTCCCCGTCGCCCTGGACGAGGCGAGGCGCGAAGGGAGAATCAAGCCGGGGGACGTGGTGCTGCTTAACGCCTTCGGCGCCGGCTTCGCCTGGGGCGCGGTGGTGGTGAGGTTCTAGCCCGAATTGTTGGGTGTTGCCTCAGTTTTTTTCTTGGCGCCTCCTTCGAACTTGCTGGGCATGCTTTGCGTCTTCGCGCGAGATCGTTGAGGTCTCTCCCTCTTCCGTCACTGTTCAAGGTTCCAGGTTCAAAGTTCAACGTTGAACTCGGAACCTTAAACCTTGAACAGCTTGCGCGAAGGGCATTGAACGTTAAACATCAAACATGGAGCGCTGTTAATCGCGCCAAGATGCCAAGAGCGCATAGTCTATTCTGCGCCGGTGACTTTGCGCTCGACCGCGTCCCGCAATTCTTTTAACGCCGCGCTGAATTCGACCGGATAGTGCTCGGGATTGAGGATCGACTTCGTCGCGTCCGGCAGGCTGCCAAATTCTTCAAGAAACGCGGCCCGGCTCTGTTCCAGAGAGGGGAACGGCGCGACGGTTTTTCCCGCCGCCATCATTTTCTTCAGCAAGGGTTCGGCGTCTGGAACGCTTTCATCGCGCCGCGTCACGAAATCATTTTTTAACTGCCCCTTCACGTCGCGCAGACGATACACCTGCTTCCTGCCGGGCCATGAAACCTTACCGGTGCTGAGCTTCAACACCGGCCGGCCGTCGTATTCGACAAGCTTGTAGGCGATGTCGAACCAGGGGGCGTCTCCTGAAACCCCCATCTTGGTGCCCACCCCATAACTGTCGTAGGGAACGCCGGCGTCGGCAAAGTCGGCGAGATCGAATTCGTCCAAGCCGCCGCTCCCGATAATTTTGACATGCTGCATGCTCGCCGCATCAAAAATTTTCCGTACCTCCCGCGCCAGCGTGGCGAGATCGCCGCTGTCAATCCGCACGCCCTGAAGACGCTCGCCGCGCGACGCCATCTCTTTGCCGACTGCAACCGCGTTGCGTGCGCCGGCGAGAGTGTCGTAGGTGTCGATCAGCAGGGTCGAATTGTTAGGAAAACTTCTTACAAAGCTGCGAAACGCGTCGATCTCACGATCGTGGCTGGAAACGAAGGAATGGGCCATGGTGCCGACAACGGGAATCCGATAACGCCGGCCGGCGCGCACGTTGCTCGTCCCCGCAAAACCGGCGAGATAGCTCGAGCGCGCCACCTTCATGCCGGCGTCGATGCCGTGGGTGCGTCTGAGGGAGAAATCAACCACGGCGCGGCCCCGGGCCGCATGGACGCAGCGCGCGGCTTTAGTGGCGATCAGCGATTGGAAATTGATTTGATTGATGATGAAGGTTTCGACGATCTGGGCTTCGATGATCGGCGCGGTAACCTCGACGATCGGTTCGTCCTTAAAAAACATCCGCCCCTCCGGAATTGCCCAAACCTCCCCGGTGAACCGCAGGCTTTTAATGAAATCCAGAAAATCATCGGCAAAGAGTTTCAGGGAATAAAGATAGTCGATGGCCGTGGAGTCGAAGGCAAACCCTTCGAGGAATTCGAGCACATCCTCCAGGCCGGCAGAGACAAAATATCCTCGGTTGGCGGGGTAGGCCCGGATAAAAAGGCTGAACGTCGCCGGCTCCGTGCGCCGATTTTGAAAATAGGCCTGCGCCATCGTGAGCTGGTACAAATCGGTCAGCAAGGCAAGATTTTCCTCGGGTTCCAATCGCGTCTCCTCTTTGCTGCGCCGGAGTGTAGAGCAAAGAATCGGCCAAGTAAAGATGGGGAACTTCCCGCCAACGCCCCTTTGACAGCATTGCGCCCGTTCGACTATATTCGAACGTGAAAGCACTGCTCCAAACGCTGGCAAAAGGAGGGATCTACGATGATTGTGCTCAGTCCTGAAGGAAAGGCGCCGACGGCGGCGGCGCGAGTGGTCGCGCTGCCGCGCTTCCCGGATCTGCGGGGAAAGGTTGTCGGACTGCTCGACAACAGCAAGCCGAATGCCGACAAGCTCGGCGAGCGGTTCGAGCAACTGTTACGGGAGCAATACGGCGTGGCGGACGTCGTCAAGCGGCGCAAGCTCACGGCACAGCAGGGGGCGCCGAAACAAGTTCTCGACGAATTGGCGGCCCAGGCGGACTTCATTCTCAGCGGTCTTGGAGATTGAGGCTCGTGCACGTCGTGGAGTGTCCACGACTCCATCGAATTACAGAAACGCGGCCGGTTTGCCGTGACCGTCATTACCCACGCCTTCGATGCGTTGGCGAAGTCCGAGAAAGAAGCCTTCGGCGCGCCCGACCATCCCGTGCTGGTTGTCCAACATCCGATCGGGACGGTGAAGCTGGATGAGGTCAACAAGAGGGCGGATGCGGCGTTCGCCAAGCTGGTTGAGATATTGGTCGAGCCGCAGAGAGCGAAAGCGGCGGTCGCTTGAATTTCAGTCTGCGGGAGCTTATTGGCACTTCACTTGACATCCTTTGCGGCTGAATTCCCTCTCCCGCTTGCGGGAGAGGGCGAGGGTGAAGGCGAAAGCAGACCACCCTCACCTCTGTCCTCTCCCTCCAAAGGAGGGCGAGGAAGTAATTATAGTAGCGGGTTCTGTTAAGGGGTGTTTGATCATCGCTCTACGCACGCAATTGGAGATATACCCAATGGTAACTACAACTCTGTTGTCTGAACGAATTGAAGTCGGCGACGATCTCTGGGCGGCGCAAGAGTTTTTCCAGGAGAAAGGTTGGAGTGATGGGCTGCCGATCATCCCGCCGACCGAAGAGCGCGTCACACGGATGCTCGCCGCCGTAAAGCACGACCCGCAAGATGTCATCGGCGCCGTGCCGCCGCGGTGGGCGCAAGCGACAGTGGAGAAGATCGCGATCAACGCCGTGATGGCCGGCTGCAAGCCGGAGTATATGCCGACGCTGATTGCCTGCGTCGAAGCGATCACCGACACAAAGTTGAATCTCTACGCGCTGCAAGCGACGACCGGCGGGCCGGCGGTGATGATCATCATCAACGGTCCGATCCGTCAGCAACTCAACGTCAATGGTGGCGCCAACGCGCTGGGCGAAGGCTGGCGCGCCAACGCGACGATTGGCCGCTTCGTGCGTTTGATCCAGCGCAACGTCGGCGGTTCCTATCCGGGCACGACCTGCAAGGCGACTTTAGGCTGGCCTGGAAAATATTCGATCTGCATCGGCGAGAACGAAGAGGCAAGCCCCTGGGAGCCGCTCCACGTCGAGCGCGGTTTCAAAGCCGATCAAAGCACGGTGACGGCGATCAGCGCGGACGCGTCCATCCGTGCGTCGGATTTAGACAGCACGAAGGCGGTGGGTATTCTGACCAACTTCGCCCAGCGAATGGAAGGACCCTCGGGGCCGGAAGCGATCATGGTTATTTGCCCGGAGCATGCGAAGATCATCGCCGGCGACGGCTTCAGCAAGACGGACGTGAAGAAATTCGTTTGGGAACGGGCCGCTTATCGCATGAAAGATCTCCCGGATGAAACGTTTCACCAGCGGGTCAAGCGCCGCAGCGATCTAAAGTTGACGCGCGACAGCGTGATTCCGGTTACCGATAAGCCGGATGATATTCTCGTCGTCGTCGCCGGCGGCGACGGCTCGCAGTCTCAATATATCCACGTTTGGGGACAGAGCACGCCGCAGGGCGGTTCGACGCGCAGCGTGACGAAGTTAATAAAAGATTAAGAGTTCAAAACGTTCAAGCCGTTCAATTCGTTCAAACCGTTTCGGGCCGAGTCAAAGAGTCTTACCCTCGCCCGCTTGCGGGAGAGGGAAGGGTGAGGGCGTGAGCCGACGATTCCTACTCATCAGCCTGCTTGCCGGCTTCCTGTGGAACGGCGATATCGCCTTCGCTGCCGACAAGCTCCGCATCGGCTACTCCGGCGCGACGATAAGTAACGCGATGTTGTGGGTAACGGAGGAAGGTAAACTATTCCAGAAAAACGGCATCGATCCGGAAATCCTCTATCTGCAAACCACTCTCGGGCAGACCGCCGTGATCGCGGGTGAAATTCAGATGTGCGTCTATTCGGCGAGCCTATTGGCGCCGGCGCGATTGCAGGGAGCTGATGTCGTCATGGTGACGAGCTTTCTAAACAAGCCGATTTACAGCCTCGTCGTTCGCCCGGATATTCGCACGGTGGCGGATTTGAAGGGTAAACGGTTGGGCATCACTCGCTTCGGCACGGTTACCGACTGGACGACGCGACTGCTCATTTCACGGTTGGGCCTCGATCCGGAAAAAGACGTCGCTTTGGTGCAGGTGGGAGATGTGCCGGTGCTCCTCGCCTCCATGTCCGCGGGGAAAACCATCGATGGCGCGATCATTCAGCCGCCCTATTACCTTAAGGCCGTAGCTTCGGGCATGCGGGTACTGGCTAATATGCAGGAAATGGATATTCCGTTTCAGCAAACCGGGCTCAATACGACGCAGAAATTCATCGCGAGAAATCCCGATATCGTGCGGCGCGCCGTCAAATCGGTTATCGAAGGCATTCATTTCATGCGTGCAAATCCGGCCGCAGCCAAACGGGCCATCGCCAGGCGAATGCAGATCAAGGACGAAAACGAGTTGGAAGATTCCTATCAGCTGCTGCGCAGCTTTATTCAGGTGAAACCTTATCCGTCGCTTGAAGGCTTCAAGACCATTTTTGCCGAGCTGGGGAAAAGAGTGCCCGCGGCGAAGAATGCGAATGCGAAGGATTTTGTCGATACGCGGTTTATCGAGGAGCTGGACCGGTCGGGATATATCGACGGTCTTTACCGCTGATGATCGAGGCGAATGGCGCCGCTATCGTCGTCGGCGCGTCAGGCGCGGCTGCGACGGGCGTCCGTCTCGATGCGGGTGATTAACGAATCGCGGAGCTGTAATTCTAAGGAGGCAGGTCATGGCATCGCTTAAATTTCTCGACCCGCGGGCAACAGTGAATCCGCAAGAGCGCCCGTCGATGGCGGGATTGGATTCGCTGGAAGGAAAAGTAATCGGCATCATCGACAACGGCCAGGCAAATTCGACGACGATGTTTCAAGAGCTGGCGAATCTCGTCCAGGAAAGATTCAAGCCCAAGGAAGTGATATTTAGAACCAAGCCGACCCATATGCAGGGCGCGCCTAAAGCCATGATGGAGGAAATCGTAAGCCGGTGTGACGCGGTGATCACCGGCCTGGGCGCTTGAGGGTCGTGCACGTCGTGGAGTGTCCACGACGCCATCGAGCTCCAAAAAAAGGGAAAGCCGACCGTGACGCTCTGCCAGTCGATCTTTATGGAGCTGGCGCGCACGGAGGCGAAGTTTTTCGGCATTGCTAATTTGCCGCTGGTCGAGATCCCTCATCATCCGAGCGGCGGCGCACGGCCGGGCGAGCACCGGGCCGATGCGGAGGGGGCGGTTGAATTAGTGAATGACAGGTTGACATTGGGCGGGCCGGCGAGTTTGAAGCAGGCAAAGGCGGGGTAGTGGCATTTATTTCTCGCGTATTTTCTCTCTCTGACTGATTCCTTTCCCCCTTGCGGGGAAAGGTTAGGATAGGGGGTATGGATCTAATCAGAACGCGTGCACGCGCATTGCGCAAGAACCCTACTGAAGTTGAGAAACTACTCTGGTATCGGCTCCGGATGTGGCAGATTGACGGTTACAAATTTCGCCGCCAACAACCGATAGGAAATTACATTGCAGATTTTGTTTGTTTCGAAAAAAGATTGATTGTCGAGCTCGATGGTGGACAGCACGCCGTTCAAAGTGGTTACGATGCTGAGCGCGATGGGTGGCTGCGGGCAGAAGGATTTACTGTCCTTCGATTCTGGAACAACGATGTCTTGAAAAACCTCAATGGTGTCACTGAAAAAATATTTGAAACATTGAAAAGCTCCCCCTACCTTAATCCTCCCCCGCAAGGGGGGAGGAGAAAGACGGGGAAGGCCGCTGTGAAGACGGTTGTTGGAATTTGCAAATAATCGGCATCGGAGTTTTTGTTCATGGCAAGACTCACCTCCCCCATCATCGAAGTCGAAGACAGTTGGGAAGCGGCGAATGACTGGTTCCTCAAAGAGAAGCTCAGCGACGGGTTGCCGATCGTGCCGCCGACGCCGGAGCGGGTGGCGCGTATGCTCGACGCGACAAATCGCGACCCGCAGGAAATCATCGGACCGATTCCGCCCAAATGGGCCCCCTGCTCAATCGAAAAGATCGCGATCAACTCGGTCATGGCCGGCTGCTTGCCGGAGTATCTGCCAGTCGTTATCGCCGCGGTCGAAGCGATTTGCGAGCCGCGTTTCAATCTTTACGGTGTGCAGGCGACCACCGGATATGTCGGGCCGGCGCTCTTGCTCAACGGACCGATTCGAAAGCGATTGGACGTGAATTGCGACTCCGGTGTTTTTGGCCCCGGTTTTCGCTCCAATGCGACCATCGGCCGCGCGATACGGTTGATTCTTATTACGGTCGGCGGCGGTTATCCAGGCGACACGGACCGTTCGACTTTCGGCTGGCCGGGCAAGTACACCATGTGCTTCGGCGAAAACCAGGAGAAAAGTCCCTGGGAGCCTTATCACGTCGAGTTCGGTTTCAAGCCGGAGGAAAGCTCGGTGACGGTGTTCGGCATCAACGGCTTCCTGCCGATTCATACCGCCGGCAATCGCGGCGAGCAAGCGCTTTCGTCCCTGGCCGAAGTGATCAAGATGCATCACGGCGTGAGCCATCTCGACGTCGGCAGTTTCGGCGGCGGCACGCCGCTGATTGCGCTCGGCATCGAAGACGCCGAAATCATGGCGCGGGACGGCATCACCAAAAAGCAAGTCAAAGATTATCTCTGGGATCATGCGGCGCTAAAATTTTCCGAAATTCCGGCGCGGCGCAAAGGCCACAAGAGCGACGAAGAGTTATTGCGCGAGTCGCCGCACGTGACACCGGACGGCGTCGTTCATCTCTCCATCAAACCTGAAGACATCATGGTCGTTGTCCTCGGTGGCAAGCACCGCCATTCGGTGTTTCTGCCAATGTGGACGGGGAGAAATACGCTGTGCGTGATCAAGCCGATACGAGGATAGAGGGTCGAGGATGGAGAATGGAGGATCGAAGATGGCGCGAGTGTTCGTGATCCTCAGCATCGCGGTTTTCTTCGACACTAAAGGTTTCGCGCAGGAGAAGGTTCGCTTCCCCATTGCTGAATCGTCGAAAACGCTGAGCTACGGTCCGCTCTGGGTGGCGGCGAAGATGGGTTTCTTCGAGGGCGAGGGATTTGACGTGCCGATCATCACCATGCGCGGCTCGCCCCTGGTCATTCAAGCGTTGACCGCCGATTCCATCTACGTCGCCAACGCGACGGTCGATACGCTCATCAGCGCCTACGAGAGAGG